>TARA_R110000772_G_scaffold15072_31_pt1 | contig 15484 bp, 12 predicted proteins | sample TARA_R110000772 | Tara Oceans TARA_R110000772 (sample SAMEA4397948) | marine metagenome | biome: Polar Biome; feature: [SRF] surface water layer (ENVO:00010504); material: water (ENVO:00002006), including particulate matter (ENVO:01000060) such as... | depth 5 m | reverse complement strand
GGCGTCGACCACCGCGAGGGCCAGCAGAGCGCCGCCCAGCGGCCGGACCGCTGTATGGATGGTGTCCCAGACCGAATCGAGCCAGAGAATCTTGTCGGCGAAAAATTCGGCCAGCGCTCCGAGCGCGCTGATCGCCAATATCCAGGGATTGGCGAGCGCATCGAGCATCTGAAGATTTTCCGGCAGGCTGATCCACTGCAACCGCATCGCGAGACCGGTGACAAACACGGTCAGATATAGTCGCCAGCCCGCGATCAGGCTGACGCTACCGGCCAATCCCAATAGCTCGACTATTCCCATATCCCGATCCTGCCACGGCGACGGAAGTTTGGCAAATCCGATTGCGCGGACAGGCGGGAATCAAATCACTTGGCAAACCAGTCGCTTGCTGTTCATATGATGATATGATCAAATCAGAGAATAATAGCGGAACGCCGCCCATCGATGCGATAACCGGCAAGCCGATGCCCAAGCCGATTCCCGCCGCCACATTGGTGATATTCCGCGATCAGCCCGGAAGCGAGGCGCCGGAACTGTTGATGGTCGAACGTTCGGCCAAGATGGTCTTTGCTGCCGGTGCTGCGGTTTTTCCCGGTGGCAGAATTGATGATGCGGATTTCGATTATGCCAGGGCGCTCGGCCATGATGATTTTGACGAATATGGCGCGCGGATCGCGGCGATCAGAGAATCGATCGAGGAAACCGGAATTGCGGTCGCGGTAGATGGTGATCTCGACCCCAGACGTGTTTCGGAAGCACGGGATGCGCTGAACAGCGGAACGATCCTTTCCGATATCTGCAACCAGTTCGACTGGCAGCTGGAACTGGAAAAGCTGATACCCTTTACGCGCTGGTGCCCGCCCTTTGCCGAAAAACGGGTTTTCGACACGCGATTCTACATGATTTCTCATGATGATCACAAGGCAGAGGCCACGGTCGACGAAACCGAGAATTACAATCTGTTCTGGGGCAATGCACAGTCCGTGCTCGATCGCGCCGATGCCGGAGAGGTGAAGATCATCTTCCCGACCAAGCGCAATCTGGAAAGGCTGGCGCAATTTGGTTCGTTTGACGAGGCGGTTGCCCACAGCAAGGCTCACCCCTCGGTGATGGTCTCCCCCAGTCTCGAGAAACGCGACGGGCTGGTCCATTTGTGCATTCCCGAAGGCATCGGCTATCCGGTGACGTCGGAACCGATGGACGCGGTCCAGCGCGGTTTCAAGAAATAGGACAGATGGCGCGGCGGCAGGTCGCAGAGATAACCCTTTGAATCCCTGCGGAATTCTGGCGCACTTGCCGCTGTGGCCTTGCTGCCGAACGGCGAAATTATTTGCTCAAGCCTGGCTGTCTTTGCGATCTTTCAGCGGATAGTCTTCGGGGCGCACCGTGGAAACATTCGGACGCTCGCTGACCTTTTCGGGCGATTGCCCGCCGGGGGTCAAATCGTCGTCATCATCGGCTGGTGTATTTTCGGCGTCTCCATATGTCCCTCCGGCCTTGCCCTTGTCCATGCCGTATGAAGTCTCCGGCCTGTGCGGAGTCCCGGGTGCTGCTCCGGGGTTCAAGCGTTCATATTCATGAGAATGCCCGGTTTTCTTGTTATCACTTTTGGCCATAGCAAATCCTCCATTTTGTGACGTATCAACAGGATTACGCGGCCATGGCGGGATAGTTCCGGCGGAATTGCTCTGAATATGGGCAGGTCGACGAAAGATATGGGGAGAACGGGCGGGATCAGAGCCGGCCAAGTAAAGCAGTCGCTTGCTATTTGCCTAACTTTTACCGCCAGACCGGATAGTCCTGTGCATCGGTCATTGGGAAAAATGGTGCGCCCGGCAGGACTCGAACCTGCTGCCTCAAGATTAGAAGTCTCGCGCTCTATCCAGATGAGCTACGGGCGCGTCATTTCCAAGCGCTTTAGCGTGCTTTTGACCGGCTGCAAACCGTGATGTGCCTGCCGTGCCATAATTGTTGAATTGTCCTGCGCCGGAGCTAAGGTCCGCCGATGAACGATAGTCCTGTTGTCCGCACCTCCGCTTCCAGCCAGACCGGCCACCGGTTCCGCTATTATGATTTCGTGATGGCGGCCTTCGTCACTGTCTTGCTGCTGTCCAATGTCATTGGCGCGGCCAAGCCGACCTTCATCACGATCAGCGGCGAACAGTGGATTTACGGCGCTGGCATATTATTCTTCCCGCTTGGCTATGTGATCGGCGACATTCTGACCGAAGTCTACGGTTATGCGCGGGCGAGGCGGGTGATCTGGGCCGGCTTTGCCGCGCTGCTGTTCATGGCTTTCATGAGCTGGGTGGTGGTTTCTTTGCCGCCGGCAGAGGGATGGGAAGGGCAGGCCGCCTATGAAAGCGTCTTCGGTCAGGTGCCGCGCATCGTCGCGGCATCGATTGTCGCCTTCTGGGCCGGTGAATTTGTGAACAGCTATGTGATGGCGCGGATGAAGGTCTGGACGCAGGGCAAGGCGCTATGGAGCCGCACGATCGGCTCGACGGTCGTGGGGCAGGGCGTCGACAGCCTGATCTTCTATCCTCTGGCCTTCTGGGGAATATGGGAGCCTGCGGTGGTGTTTACCGTGATGGCGACCAACTGGTTGCTGAAGGTGCTGTGGGAGGCGGTGCTGACGCCGGTGACCTATCTGGTGGTCGGCTGGCTCAAGCGGCGCGAGGGCGTCGATATCTATGATGAAGATACCGACTTTACCCCGTTCAGCACGTCAACCTAGGCGAGAATGGACTGCTTCTCCGCGTTGCGGGCAAAAAGATAAAAGCCGACTGCAAAGATCGGGATCAGGATCGGCATGATCCATTCGCTGCCGGTCAGGACGTCGGCATATCCCAGGAACAGGAGCAGGCCGCCAAACTGGATGAAGACGGCGATCATCGACAGCAGGAACATCCTTACCGCCAGGCGTTTGCGGGCGAGCAGCAGGATCGAGCCGACAAATCCGGCGAACACGGCGACGGCAAAGGCCGAGGTCAGCCAGACCGGTTGGTTGAGAAGCAGATTCTGCTGTTCCGGCCGGAGCGCTGCAAATGCTTCCGGGCTCATCATGAACTGCTGGAAATAGGCGGCAAGCCCCATTGTGTTCCATACGAGAGCAAGAATTCCTACGACCCAGAACCCGGTTGGCGCTTTTCGTTTATCCATCATTATTGACCCCATCCCCTGAAACTGAGGCGAGTTTGATATTTTGCCACGGAAGTTTCAAGTCAAACCGGTCATTGAACGATTTTGTGAATAAGTATGGCAGGGTAAATCAATTTAACCGATAGGCATTTTGCGCCTAACGAGCGCCTTTCAAGTCACAAGGAGTTAATAATGATCGGTCGTAATATCCCCCAGGTTACCCTGAAAACCCGCGTTCGCGATGAAGCCGTCGATGGCGAGAATCCTTTCCGCTGGCAGGACGTAAACACGGCGGACCTGTTTGCTGGCAAGCGCATTGCCGTATTTTCGTTGCCCGGCGCATTCACGCCGACCTGTTCGAACGAGCAATGCCCCGCTTTTGAACGTCTCTATGACGAATTCAAGGCGCGCGGCGTCGACGAAGTCTATTGTATCTCGGTTAATGACGCCTTCGTAATGTACCAGTGGGGCAAGTCCCTCGGTCTCGAAAAGGTCAAATTGCTGCCAGACGGCTCGGGTGACTTTACCCGGCGCATGGGCATGCTGATCAAGAAGAACCACCTCGGCTTCGGCGATCGCAGCTGGCGCTATTCGATGATTGCCGATGATGGCGTCGTCAGCGCCTGGTTCGAAGAGCCGGGCATCAATGACGACGGCGTCGACGCTGACCCCTATGTCGAATCGACCCCCGAGAAATTGCTCAACTGGCTGGATGACGACGCAGCGGCACGCAAGGCCGCCTGAGCATTTTCAGCTTATGCAAATGAGACCGCGAGCAAGAAATTGCTCGCGGTTTTTTATTGTGCGATAGCATCCGCTTATGGACCGTCTCAACAAACCCATCATCATGACGGCGCAAATGGGCCCGGCGGACTTCGCCTGGGCTGACAGCATGCGCAGGCGCCATTTCCCGCCCGAGCGAAACCAGATCGGCGCTCATATAACCCTGTTTCATCACCTGCCGCCGCAGGCGCTGGATGAAATAAAATCTGCCGTCGTCGCTCTGACCGGCAATCTGTCGAAGCCGGAGGCTAGCCTGTCCGGTCTGATCCACCTTGGAAATGGCGTTGCCTATCGGTTGCAGGCGCCCGAGTTGCTGGCTTTGCGGATGGAATTGGCGGACCGCTTTGCCGGGCTGCTGGTGGCGCAGGACCAGCAAACCCCACGGCTCCACATCACCGTCCAGAACAAGGTGACATCGGGCGAGGCGCGGCGTCTTTTTGACGAGCTGTCAGCCGCGTTCGAGCCACGCCCCCTGGCGATTCACGGGATCGGCCTCCATTATTATGCCGACGGTCCCTGGCGGGATATCGGCAACTGGCCCTTTCGCGGCCGCTAGCGGACGCCGACTTCCTTGATCGGAATATCTGTGTCGACAAGCTCGTTCTTGTCGAGATTCAATCCTTCAACGACCGCCTTGCGGCCTTGGACATAATCCTTGGTGGCGTTGACGCAGTCCAGCGCCACAACCTTGCCATCGCGATAATATATCACCGAGAAGCTGCGCGAATCCGGATCGCCGCGGACGACATGGCTGTCGTGGCCGGCCGAAAGGCCGACGGTTTGCAGTTTCAGATCATATTGATTCGACCAGAACCAGGGCACGCTGTCATATTCGGCTTCCTCGCCTATGATATCGAGCGCGGCGACCTTTGCCTGGTCATTGGCGTTCTGGACCGATTCGAGCCGGATCATCGCGCCATCGGCAAAGGCATTGCTGTGGGCAGCGCAGTCGCCGATCGCATAAATGTCGTCGAGACTGGTCCGGCAGTGGGAATCGACGTCGACCCCGTTGCCGGTCGCTGCGCCAGCCGCGACCAGCGGGCCGGTTTCGGGGATGATGCCGATGCCGACCACAAACATGTCTGCGGCAAGCGTCCGTCCATCGGCGAGGGTCACTGCGGTGGCAATCCCTTCGTCGTTGGTCTCGAATCCCGAGACACTGGCCTCCAGTTCGATGGTCACGCCCTGACGGCGGTGCTCGGCCTCGTAAAATCGCGACAGTGGTTCGCCAGCGACGCGCGACAGGACCCGGTCAAGCGATTCGACGATTGTGACCTGCTTGCCCAATTTGGTCAGGACGGCAGCCGCTTCCAGTCCGATATATCCGCCGCCGACGACAACGGCTTTCTCGACCGACGGCAGGGCGGCCATGATCTTGTCGACATCGGCGCGGGAACGGACCGCGTGAATATTGCGCGCCTGGCTGCCCGGGCAATCGAGCATGCGCGGAGAACCACCGGTTGCCCAGATCAGCTTGCCATAGCCGATCTCGTCGTCGGAGGTCAGCGTGACTTTCTTGGCGACCGGATCGATTTTCGATACCCGGTTGCCGGTAAGCAGATCAATTTCGCGTTCGGGCCAGAAGCTCTCCGGCCGCAGGAGTATCCGTTCAAACGGCTTGTCGCCCGCCAGATATTCCTTGGAAAGCGGAGGCCGTTCGTAAGGCGGATATTTTTCGTTTCCGACCAGACCGATGGAGCCTTCAAATTTCTTCTGGCGCAGTGCGATCGCCGCTTGCGCGCCGGCATGGCCAGCGCCAACGATCAAGATGTCGTAAAATGCGTTCATATATGCCCTTCGCTGCCGCATATCGGCATCAAGGTCGCTGTTAGCGCGAAATCCATTGGCCGTGCAAGTTTTGCTTATTTCTTGATTCAGCTTGTTGACCGGACAGAAGGCTGTGACTATAGCGCCGCCGTCCAGAGAGAGTTTCGTGGTGGCCAAATCGGTCGCCGGGACTTGATGGCGGAGTAGCTCAGGTGGTTAGAGCAGTGGAATCATAATCCATGTGTCGGGGGTTCGAGTCCCTCCTCCGCTACCAGAAAACAGCCATTTCCCAATTAGCCACATAGAGCGGTTTACAGTTCACCTGTAAACTTTTGGTTTGAGCTTCTGAGCCGAATCAATACGAAACCCAATAGAAGAACGTTCCCCGAGCAGCTTGGCGGATAGCCGATGGCTTCCGGCAGTGATCAAGGGAGCGTCTCTGCAAAATCGACGACCACGAATGCAAGCGGCGCATTGGAGCGGCGCATGTCGCCTATGAGGTCGAGAAGAAGTTTCCCTCCAACAATTTTGCAATCAAAGCTGATCGCGGCGCCCCGATATCCCCTCCTTGGAGTGGCTCCGTTTACGGCACATTGGACCAAATTGTAGCGGAACAAGGCCCATCGCAATGAGCGCTGGATAAGGCGCCACTATGGATGTCAGTTAAATCCCAAGCGGCCATCCTAGCCAAACACGAAACCATACCAGCGCCGGCCGCGAGGACCAAAGCACCGGATCAACGCATCACTCCAAAAGACCGCAATTGGGTGGTTTGCGCTCATTCGACAGGTCGGATTCTGACGACTGATATTGGGTCGTTTGCGGACTGTCGGCTATTGGATGCTGGGCGGTGGAAAGCGCACCGTCGGCTAACGACCCAAATTCGGACGTTCATGTTGTCTGCTCTAGTGTCTCCTTCGAGTGCAACAGAAGACATTGGAATTGAGCCCATCGATTGGATATTGCTCTACAATTGGCAATCGGACGCAGGGTTCTAGTCTTGCAAGACAGATGCTTGCGCAAGCCACAATTTTACTGCGGTACCACCGGAAACCAAATTCTCAATCGTCAAAGCCCCATTCAAAATCTCAGCGCGTTGATGCATAAACCCCAATCCCTTGCTCCCACTGCGATCCGAAGGATTGAAGCCGATACCATCATCAACAATGCCAATCAGGACCCCAGACTTATTTTGCCGCATGCTTGACTTGCATGACAGAGTGATCGAACTGGCGTCGGCATGTTGAAGGACATTGCTGAGAGCCTCCTGCAACAGACGCAACAGGTGAAGACTGTGTCCGGCATCCATCCAATCAAGCGGGGGGCATTCCTCTACTTGCCAGATGCTGGTTATGCCCGCCTGTGAAAGCTCTCGCTCCATCCGGTGGCGCAGGTTGGCAAGAAGGGTGACCACATCACCCTCGATCGGTGCCAAAGAATCTACCGTGATCTTAAGATCGCCAATGGCTCTTTGAAGGGTTGTTATAGTTGACGGCGGGTCTTTGCGTTGACGGGCGACAGCCAGCGCCGTGACGAGACTGGAACCGATCCCGTCATGCATTTCCCGCATCAAACGTTCGCGCTCTGTCTCGAGCGCCCGTTCGACTTCCATCTTTCGCTGAGCCTGCTGGCTGGCAGCCAACGCATCGGTCGCTTCCTTTACGCTTTTTTCCAAATGGACATTGGTTTCTTCGACAAGACTGAGCGCGCTGAGGAAGCGCCCAGCTAGCGACAGCAGAAACACCAGAAAAAGCAAAAACCCGATGTAAGGCTGAAAATGAAATCCTGCTCCGGTCCACCAGTTGACATTGGGGATCCGTCCAATGTCGTGAACGCCGGTTAGAGCCGCAAGAGACAGTAAAATGAGCAACAACCAGCTTTCAGGCGACTGGCCTTTCCATGCATGATGGGCCAAAATCAGCAGAAACGAACCAAAGAGGCCCACCGTCATCAGGTTACTCGCTATGTCCGTATGGTTTGTGTTGATCAGGAAAAACCGGGACAGGCATAAAAACACTCCGATCCCGAGCATGATAATAATGATGATCTTGCGGTAGCGCAGCTTCAAAAATTCGGCACAAAAAGCCAACGTGTCGGCAACAGCAAAATAGATAGAATAATAGGTAATTTGCTGAAACAGCAGCGGCTCGATGGGAATTGTCTCGGCGAAAAAGTGATAGTTTCGAACGAACCAGGATATTCCGGTCAGCGACAGCCAAAACAACTCCATTTCCTGTCGGCGCCCTAGCCACATGATAAACACAAAAACCGATAACAAGAGCATGGTCCAGTTCAGCGTTTTTGGCGCATCAATCCGGAAAAAATACTGGCTTTCGAAATGCGAAGCCAAGGCGTTGTGGCTCCCCACGGCGATGGTACCGATACCTAGCGAATGGTTACGGCCCGATTCAGCCCGGATCACAATCTCGTTTGTACCGGGCTTCAGCAAAGAATTTGATACCGGAATCAAATAGGGATGATTCCATCCAAGCATCGAATGTCTATCATCAGCATAGTTTCGAAAAATGTCGACTCCATTGATAGAAACCGAAACCCGTTCGCGATTATTCTCGGTGAATATGGAAATGCTATCCTTTTCGAAAGCTGTGCCGTCAAACCTTACTCTTGCCCAGACCGACAAATCCCCGCCTTGCACCTTGCGCGCCTCGTCTGACAGCCAGAGTGCAGGTAGTTCTCGACGGATCCAGCTACTGTCCGGGATGTCGCTGATTTCGGAAAAGGAAAAATCTGCATCAACGAAGCGGATGATTTTCCCGGCGTTTGATGTTTGCACATCAAACTGGTTATTGGAATTGTCATCCTGCGCTTCGACTGGTTGCAAGGCCATCAAAAAAGCAGAAAGCAAGAGCAGCCCAAAAAAGCGAACCAACAAACCGCTACCCCCCTAATATTCCGCGACTTGATGCTTCGAATACGGCCTCGGCGCGAGAATTTACTTCAAGCTTGCGGTATATATGTTTGACGTAGGTTGCCACTGTGTGAGCAGAGATATTCATGATTTCGGCAGATTCAGAATAAGAAAATCCGCGCGATAAAAGGTTGAGTGTCTCCAACTCCCGGTTGGACAGAGCTTCTGCTAATCGGTCTTCGGGCCGGGATTGTGGTTGTAGCTGTTTGAGCACCAATCGAGCGATTATTGGGCTAATTGGCGAGCCGCCAGCTCGGATTTCTCGTATCGCATCAACACAATTTTCAAGCGGCTGGTCTTTGAGCAAATATCCCCGCGCGCCGGCTCGTATAGCATTCAGGACTTTTTGGTGATCGGCAAACATGGTGAGCACCATGATATCTATTTTGTTCTGCCGTTCGGACGCCATCTTGATAAGGTTTGTTCCATCCCCATCCGGCAATCCAAGATCACATACCAGAACATCGAACCCGCCATTCTCCACCAGCTGTTTTCCGGACACGAAGTTGGTAGCGGAATCGACAAGTTCCATATCCTCTGCACGCTCAATCGCTTTGCAAATGTCGGTAAGAACCGGCGGATCATCCTCCACAACGGCAACTTTGGAATATCCAGGTCGCATAAAATATCTCCCAAGTAGCTCAGTTGTGGAGAGTGACCACTTATGCGGGATAAATCAAATCGTGGGTGTTTGCCCATCCCATGAACTGGGGATGGCGCAACATCCACTCATCGTCCATTTTTCGGTTGATAGGCAGAAGCTTGGGTCGGGCCTTGTCTTTTTAACGTGAAAGGATTTCTGATGAAGACATGGATGAAAGTTGCATTGGGCATTTTTGCCGGAATTGCAGCCCTGGTGGGATTCATTTTCTGGCTGACCGGTGATGTGACCAAAGCCGGCGATGATTTTTTTGCAGCAGCGCAAAATGACGATATGGACGCCGCTTATGCGTTGCTGTCCGAAGACTTCCAGAATGGGACAAGCAAGGAAGGCCTCCGAGCCTATCTCGCAGCCAATGCTTTGGATAATGTGAAAGAAACATCTTGGAGTTCTCGTGAAATAACCGGCAGTACAGGAGAATTGGAAGGAACGGTAACAACATTAGACGGAAGCGAAATACCTCTCACGCTTCGGCTTATTAACTCTGAAGCCGGATGGCGCATTAACGCCATTGAGAAGGAAAGCGCGGGGTTCAAGGATAGTAGTGGTGCCCGGCTCGTCCCTTCTGTCGGTGAACAACAGCAATTGTTTCGCGAAACAGTTGCGGCCTTTGCCGATTCACTGGTCGATGACAGCATGAAGAAACTGTGGGACAGTTCCGCAAATGGTCTTCGTCAAACGGCATCAGTGGAAGATCTAGACAACGCCTTTAAGACGTTTTTCGACGATGATGATGCCTTTTTGACGATGAGCAAAATAACACCGGTTATTGATAGTGCCAAAATCAATGAAAAAGCAGCAATCCTCTCTATTAGAGGACATTACGGATTTAAAGATAAGTCAGTCCATTTTGAACAAAGATATATTTATGAAGGCACAAATTGGAGGCTTTCTGGGTTAGCAGTGCAGGCAGGCTCACCACCCAAGTGACCGGATAACGCAGCCAAATCCAACACCTGCTATCGGGATATAGCGGAAATCATTGGAAGGTCCGGAATTGGGGCGCAAAGCCGTCGTTCCGGCCAAGGCAAAATAATAGCGATTGCACCATTCAATCCGGCAGCAAATAACGAAAGGATCAGTACCGTTCAAAATTGCTTTGGATGACAGGGGAAGCTTGTATTCTTGGCTGGAAAAATGCGGCGTCTCAGTCGAGAACGGTGTCCGTTTAGAGCAGATAGATCATCCCTAAACTTCCCAACAGGCTCAAGAAATCGGGAGAACCTGTTCCAGTTGGGGCAGGTTCAGAGGATCAGCGTCCGTTCGATTCAATGCCGGTGCGTGACCAGAGAAAGAACGGATCGCGGGAAATGTGAATTTTCGGACATTCTCATCATAATGGCTATAGGTAGCATCCGCATGGGCAGTAGACTGCCCCCAAATTTCCAAAAAATGACAAAGGCATATGTTTACTCGACTAAAACAATTGTTTTTGCTGCGGTGCACAATGACTATTGCGACGAGGAATCTGTCGGCCTATCCCGCCGAACAGGCTCATTGCCAACACGCTTGGCCAACAGGAATATGACTATGATAAAAAATATGCTGGCCGGATTTTGCATTCTCGGTCTGATCGGCTGCTCTGGAGAGACAGAAGCTCCTGTCCAGCAAGCCATGCCGGTCGAGATATATACGGTCAACGAATCCGAAATTCCCAATATCATTGAACTCCCCGGCCGTGTCGAAGCGGTGCGCGTCGCCGATGTCAGGGCGCGTGTGACCGGTATCGTACAGCGGCGCTTGTATGAAGAGGGCAGCAATGTGCGAGCCGGACAGCCGTTGTTCTCGATTGATCCTTCGGAATTGCGCGCGAGCACCGCGCAGGTGCGGGCCAGCCTGCAACGGTCCAGAGCCACGGCTGCCAATGCGCAAGCGGTGGTGGATCGCTATCGGCCACTGGTAGCGGAACAGGCCATCAGCCGGCAGGAATATGATGCAGCAGTAGCGGCCTCGCGCGAAGCCCAGGCCAGCGTAGCCCAGACCAAGGCCGAACTTGATGCCGCCAATCTGCAACTGGGCTACACCACGGTCCGCGCACCCATCGCGGGACGGGTGCGCAGCGCCGATGTAACCGAGGGCGCGCTGGTCAGCGCTACCGAAGCTACTTTGATGACACGTATCGAACAGGCCAACCGGGTATATGTCACGTTCGCACAGTCATCCTCTCGCGTGCTGGACATCAGGCGCGGTATCACGGACGGATCGATAATATTGGACGAGAAGGATACGGCCCAGGTCGAGCTTATTTTTGAAGACGGCACCCAATATCCGATCCCGGGTCAAATCGACTTTCTGGATTTTTCCGTCAACGAAACCACCGGTACGGTTGAGCTGAGGGCAGAATTTGCCAACCCCTCCGGTCTTTTGCTTCCCGGTGAATTTGTCCGTGCGCGTATATTTGTCGGCAAGAAAAAAGGGGGCTATATGGTTCCTCAGAAAGCAGTGACCGTTAGCGAGGCAGGAGGCACCGTCATGGTTATTGATGGTGACGGCAAGGCGGCCGCGCGTTCCGTCGAACTTGGCGCGATGTCCGGTGCGATGTGGATAATCGAAAGCGGCCTGAAAGCGGGTGACCAGGTCATCGTCAGCAATTTGCAAAAGATTCAGCCGGGCATTCCTGTAACGGCAAAATCGTCCCCGGAAAAATCGGATAGCGCCGGTGCCAAAGCCGCCACGAAAACACCGTCTGTTTCAAAGCCGAAAACGGAGGCAGTGCGATGATCCTGTCGAGCCCGATATATTTTTCGCGAAAGTTGGATTGAGCCGTGCCAAGATATTTTATTGACCGCCCCATTTTTGCATGGGTCATTGCGCTGGGCATATTATTGTCCGGCTTCATCGCACTGCGCGAATTGCCGATCGAGCAATATCCCGAAGTCGCGCCGCCATCGCTGAGTATTTCGGTCGTCTATCCCGGTGCCGATGCGGCGACGCTGGAACAAAATGTCATTCAGTTGATCGAACAGCAGCTGAATGGCATCGAGGGCTTCCTCTATATGTCCTCGTCCAGCCAATCCAACGGCACCGGGTCGATCACGCTGACATTCGAAGCGGGTACGGACATAGATATCGCGCAAACCGATGTGCAAAACAGCCTCAGCACGATCGAGGCCCGCCTGCCGAGCGACGTCACGGCGCAGGGAATCCAGGTGCGGCAAGCCACGAGCGGATTTCTGCAGATTGTCGCGCTAACCTCGAAGAGCGGGAATCTGGATTCCACCGATCTTGGTAATATTGCATCGACCCAGATTATCGACGAATTACGCCGGGTTAGCGGTGTTGGTGACGTCACCCTGCTCGGATCCGAATATGCCATGCGGATCTGGCTTGACCCGGAACGTCTGGCTTCCTTCAAACTGACTCCTTCAACCGTTCTGGCCGCAATCAGGGAACAGAACAGCCAGACCGCTGGCGGCTCCCTGGGTGCGCTCCCTGTTCTGGAAGACACACAGATAAACGCCACGATCACGACGCAAAACCGGTTCACCTCCACAGAGCAGTTCGAGGAAATCATATTGCGCGCCGAAACCGGCGGGGGAACGGTCACCCTCGGTGATGTTGCGCGAGTGGAGATCGGGACGCAAAGCTATTCCACATCGACAACCTTGAACGGCCAGCCGATGGCCGGGATGGCGATACAGCTTGGCACGGGCGCGAATGCACTTTCGGTTGCCGAGGGAGTCGAAGCGCGGATGCAGGCAATAGACTCCAGCCTTCCCGATGATGTCGAATGGGCCATACCTTACGACACCACCCCCTTCATCAATATCTCCATCGAGGAGGTTGTAACGACGCTGATCGAAGCGATGATTCTGGTTTTCCTGGTCATGTTTCTGTTCCTGCAAAGTTGGCGGGCCACGCTGATTCCGACATTGGTGGTGCCGTTTGCGCTGGCGGGCGCATGCCTGGGATTGTGGATATTCGGATTTTCGATCAACGTCTTGACCCTGTTCGGCATGGTGCTGGCCATCGGCATTTTGGTAGATGATGCGATCATCGTAATCGAAAATGTCGAGCGTATCATGCGCGAAGAAGGACTTGGGCCGGTCGAGGCGTCACGCAAGGCGATGGACCAGATTACCGGCGCTATTATCGGTATTACACTGGTGCTGGTCGCCGTGTTTCTTCCGATGGCTTTCTTCCCCGGATCGACGGGCGGCATTTACCGCCAATTCTCGGTAACGCTGGCGGTATCAATTCTGTTCTCTGCACTGATGGCGCTGACACTGACTCCTGCTCTTTGCGCGACCCTGCTGAAGCCTATCAGGGACGATGAGACAGACTCCTCCAAAGATGCTGTCGAAACCGATCAGGCACCAGAAACCGGCGTTTCGAAAATATGGGCAGACGTCGTCGCATATATTTCGGTCTGGCTGAACAAGTTCAATATCTGGTTCGCCAGTATGACGGATCGTTACGGAAGGGCAACCGACTCCATATTGGGTCGTCCCATACGCGGCCTTATAGTGTTCCTGCTACTCGTTTTGGTTGCAGGTTTATTGTTCCTGCGCCTCCCGACCGCATTTCTGCCGACGGAGGATCAGGGATATCTGATTACGGTCGTGCAATCGCCTTCAGGGGCCACCAAAACGCGTACAGAAGAGGCCGTCAAACCCGTTTCCGACCATTGGATGAACAAGGAGGAAGTGGCCAATCTGGTCGTGGTACGCGGTTTCAGTTTTTATGGACAGGGCCAGAATAATGCGATGATGTTCTCTCCCTTGACCGACTGGAGCGAACGCGCCGCCGATGAAAGCCAGGCCGATGCGTTGTTGAACGAAGCCATGGGACAATTTGCGCAGAATGACGATGCCATCATATTCGTAATACAACCGCCAGCAATACAGTCGCTGGGCAACGCCAGCGGGTTCAGTGTAAAAATCGAAGATCGCGGTGGTTTGGGCCGCGCAAAACTGACGGAGGCACGGGACCGGTTGCTCGGCATATTATCGCAAAGCGATGTCGTAACCGGCGTCCGTCCGGAAGACCAGCAACCCGCACCGCAACTCAAAGTCGATATCGATCGGGTATTGGCGCGTTCGCTTGGCCTGTCCATCACCGACGTGAACACCACATTGTCGATCAATTTCGGCTCGGCCTTTGCCAATGAGTTCATCCGCGACGGGCGCTCGCTGGAAGTCTATGTCCAGGCGGACGCCCGATACAGAATGACCCCGGATGACGTGATGGCGCTCCGGGTGCCCAACGATCAGGGCGAACTGGTTCCATTTTCAACATTTGCCACCGCCAAGTGGACGGCCGGAGCGCCCAGTCTCGCTCGCTATAACGGCTATCCTGCCATGACCGTCTCGGGATCTGCTGCGCCCGGCATGTCATCCGGTGATGCCCTGTCAGCGGTCGAAGAGGCGATGACGCAAATGCCCGAAGGGATCAGCTATGAATGGACCGGTCTCAGCTATGAGGAGAAGCAGTCAGCGGGCCAGATCGGGCTGCTGCTGGGTCTTTCCGTGCTGGTGGTCTTCCTGTTGCTGTCTGCGCTTTACGAAAGCTGGGCCGTGCCACTGGCGGTCCTGTTGATCATTCCTATCGGCATGTTGGGTGCGGTGGTATTCTCTCTGATGCGCGGATTGTCGGCCGACATTTATTTCAATGTCGGATTGATAACCATTATCGGACTGGCGGCGAAAAACGCCATCCTGATCGTGGAATTCGCCATTGAGGAAGAGGCGGCGGGCAAGTCGACTATCGATGCGGTCAAAACCGCTGCAATCTTGCGCCTGCGCCCGATCATCATGACATCGCTCGCCTTCATTCTGGCGATGGTGCCGCTGGCAATCGCGACGGGTGCCGGAGCAAACAGCCGTATAGCGGTGGGAACCGGCGTGATGGGCGGCATGGTCAGCGCAACCGCCATCGGCATATTCGTCATACCGTTGCTCTACTTGCTGGTACGGCAGAAATTGAGCCGGAAGGCTCCGATGGCGGCCGGTTCGCTCGATGAAGAACAGGCGGAAGGGAAAAGCGCATGACCAGACAATCCCGTCTTGCTTTAGCCGTTGTTTTGGCCTGCTCCACTATGCTCAGCGGATGCGTCAATCTGGCGCCCGAGGACCGGCGTCCAGAGCTTCCTACCGCGCCAGACTATGATGGCGAGTACCGTCCTGATGGCGGCGTTGTCGCCTCGCAATTGGGCTGGAGCGACTATTTCAACGATCCGCAGCTCAAACTGCTGCTCGCTGCCG
>TARA_R110000772_G_scaffold3256_3_pt1 | contig 15505 bp, 24 predicted proteins | sample TARA_R110000772 | Tara Oceans TARA_R110000772 (sample SAMEA4397948) | marine metagenome | biome: Polar Biome; feature: [SRF] surface water layer (ENVO:00010504); material: water (ENVO:00002006), including particulate matter (ENVO:01000060) such as... | depth 5 m | reverse complement strand
ACAATCTTGGCTCCAACTATTGGGTCTTTGATAACTTCTAGAGAAACGTCATCGCCAATTTTAATCTTGCCGTTTTTGTTAAACATTTTTCTAGCGCCCTCTTTATCTCCACTTGTCATGAGATATCGAGCCGCATCCATAGCGCCTTCTGTTTCCAGTTCTTTGCGTTGCTTCCTAGCTGCGGTAAGAGACTCTGGTGTAAGCTTGCCATGCCTAGCATTAACAGCCATGAACTGGTCTGCAAATCGAGTCTGAAAATCCATAGCGTCCATCGGGCCAACTTCTTTTACAGAGCCGGGCTTGAACATTAAACCCTTTTCTTGTAGTGCTGTAGTCTCAAGCTGCGGATCTGAGAACCTACGGAACCCCATCGACTTACCTGTACTGTCTACCAGTTCACCCTCAAACTTAGCTTCAGCATCTGCTCTCAGGCCAGTTATGGTTTTTTGCATATCATCTTTGAAGGCAACTTCTTTTTCGCGTTCCTTCTGAAGCCCTTCTTGCTCTTTGATCTGCAATCCAGTAAGTGTCTCCCTACTTGCAGCGGCAGTCTTCTCCATGCCAAGTCGCTCTTTCTCTAGACCAAACCGTTCTTTATCTCGCTCGGCTTGTTCTTGACGAGAGTTAATGTCAGACACAGTTTTGTATCCTTCAGTAAACCCACTTAAAAATCCACCCAATCCTCGTGCCATTATTTTTTCCCCTTCAACGCTTTACGCGCTCTTTGAACAGCAGCCGGAGTATGTGTTCCTTTAACAAGTTCGTCTAGATGCTTACGGCCTATCTTGTTAACTGTATCGGCTGGGATCACATATTCTCCATTAGATAACATTGCTGGAATCTTATCGTCAACAGGCCCACCGGGGCCACGAACAGGGCCGGGGCCGGAGTGTATGCCGCTTCGGTTAAACGGAGTAGACACATCTCCACCATCTGCTTTAAACATACCAAACCCTTTTGTGCCGCCAAACGCCATACCTGCTGCTCCACCAATGCCAGACCAAAGAGCTGCGTCAGCTTGTTGTTGAGCTTGGTATCCCTGCATACGACCACTAAACTCTTGGCCGTAGATGTTTCCTGCTGTACCGTAGCCAGCGTTAGCGCCTTGGTATGCGTTATTTGCTCCAGCATAACCCGGCTGCATTATCTGTCCAGAGTTTTGCATTGTTTGATTAGCACCAGCCGCAGCTTGAAGACCTGTGCCATAAGAACCTGTTACGTTTGACGGTAGGTTTCTACCCAAGGCCGCTGCGTCATAGGTCATAGCTCGGCCTTTTTCAACAGCCGCATCTCTTGTCTGAGTACCAGCACTAGCACGGGCAAGGGCTTCTTGCAGATTCAGTTGTTGGTTAAGAGCAGCAAACCTACCAGACCCCGGAGCAATACCAGCAGCACGTTGTTGTCTGTTCTGTTGCTGACGCATACCGCTGAATGCACCACTCACATCACCCATTGCATCACGGGAAAGTCGCTCACGCTCAGCATCTGTGTTGTAGTTTGCAGCTTGGTCTACTAGAGTTTGCTCTAGAGGACGGAATGTTTCCTTCATATACTTTTCGTATTCAGCTGCCATACGATTTGATTCATCCTGAGCCAGAGTTTGACCCTCAAGAACCTTAGTCAAGGTGGGCTTGAACTCTTCGTATTGCTTTTTATAGAAGTCAAGTTGCTCCTTAGCTATCTCTCGCTGTGTATCTGCATTTACTTTTGCAGCCTCAGCAGACGCAAGCATGCCCGGATTAGGATCTGGTGCGCTACCCTTGCCGCCAAAAGCAATGTTACGCTTCTGTATTACAGCAAGCTTCCGCTCAACTGGGTCTTTAGGGTTCTCACATACGTCCCCATAAAATTCCATAAAGCTATTATATTTGTCGAACATTCTTTTATCCCTTAAATAAATCGACAATCTTCTCGCCACAAAGCGTAGATGATGACGTTTCCGCCATCTGGAGCGGCACCTTTGAGCACGGCCTCACGCTTGAAGCCAATGTTTTCTATAAAGCGTTTGGAGTCTTCGTTCGAGTCATCGACCCAAGCTGAAACCCTGTCGCACTTTAGTTGTTCAAAGGGATAAGCAAATGCGGCTTGCAATAACTTCCTGCTAACCCATCGCTTACCCCTGCCAGCGCAATGCATAAAGATATTCTTTTGAGTCCATCCTTCGTACAGTACACCGCCTACTAAACCACCATCAATCTCTCTTCCGATGCCTTGCATTCCTGCGGAGTACATCACAGGCACCCCAATGTCTTTTAGGAAATGCCATACTCTATCAGCATCGTTAACTAGAACTTCCATGTCAAAAGTTAAGCCTATTAATAATTTCGTTTATCTTTGCTATTGCGTCATCTGCCGTTGCGGTAACAGGTAAGTCAGCTATCTTGCCCGTCCTAACCCCCGTTATATCCTCTATGTTTTGCTTCATCGGATACAGCAAACTAAAAAGAGTTTTATCTTGAACCCTAACGGCGGGTATTGCTGGCTTCCTTTGATTCCCTGATACGGCTTGACCTGTGTATGCTTCAACCGGCTTAGACATATTCTATTCTCCTTAAAGAGTCTTTAGCTCTTTCATGCTCTCAGCCATTTTTATATAACGGAGTTCAATGTTGCCTGCTAGTTGAACTGAAAAGTCTTGAGACTTATAGCCAGAAGGAAGCCTATACACTCCACTCTCGGTATACACCGTATTGAATACCTCTACCCCATCAGCATACAAAGTAAACTGGATAAACCTATCGTCGATAAGGCTAGGAATATTTTGCAGTATAGAGCCGTTCAAATCAAAGTGATTCAATACCTTGTCGTTATACAAACCCTGTAGTTCCGCACCCGTCTCATACAAGGCAATGTTCTCATCAATAACCTGCTGCCTCAAAGCTTCTTGCTGGGCCGCTGCTTCTGCGCTAACAAAGTCTGCATCAATTTCAACAGCAGCGAAGTTTATTGGCGCTGTCATGATGAATCTTTTTGATAGCCATTCGAATGGGGTGTTGTTTAAAGTATCACCTTCCCATTGGAGTATGGTCGTGCCACTCAAATAGAATAGTTCTGATGTCTCTGGGTCAACATACGTAGCCATAGCAGTTACGTTTGTTAGTGAAAGTGGGGTTGCCTGCAAACTCCTGTCAAGGATGAATGCTCCGTTAGGAACGTATGCGCTTCCTTGCATATAAAAGCCAAAGTACTTCCCGTTGTAAACTGCGCCACGAATTGTTGCTGGGTTAAATTTTGAGAACTCATCTCGTAACATTAAGTTACCAGTTGCTACTCCAGATCCGCCGGGGCCAACCAAGCATAACCCATTAGGGCTTGCATACATAACACCATTTGTATCAGACACAACAGACCGAGCAGAAACACACGGCTCCAACTCAGTTATCTTATCTGGAGTCATTTGCTCTGGCGCAATACCAGTTAGAACAATCGTGTTGCCTTTATTCAAAACTACAATCGATTGGCCATAGATACCAAGAGCAACAATATCAAACTCACAGTCGTATTGGTATGCCACAGGGAAGGCATGCGGCGCAGCAATCTCTGATAAGTAAATAGTTCTACGATTAAACCCAGCCAAGAAACCAGAAGGGTGAGCGACAAGACCATACAGTTCTGTTGGCGGCGGAACCCATCCAAGACTAGGCAGTTGCTCGCCAAGATTGATAGCGTCAACAGAGTCTGTGTATGTATATGAAGGGTTAGTTAATAAAGCTGCATCAATCTCATCGACAAACAAGAATGTTGGCAGAGTAGAGGGCACTGAGCGATAGATGCGTACTTTGGTTATATTTTGATTTGGTAGAGTTGAAGGGTCTTCCCAATCAGTAAGGTCAATAGTATCTGCAGAAGCCCAGCCAACTTCATTAGATGCCAATGATGGTGCTGACTCTTCTTCTATCCCGCCAAACTCTTGAATGTATGTATACGCATAAACCCTAGTTTCAGTTGCTGCTGTGGCGCTTGACTTTGTTGCAGTCAGCCCTGTAGTTGGAAATGCCACGCCCATAGTCAAGTAATCAGCGGGTGACTGTCCGCTAGTAGTGCCGTTCAACGCTGAGTTTGTTTTCTTTGGAACTCCACCTTCCGTATAGTAGATGGACATTGCTTGAGTCTCATCAACTATTGGATTCTTGGTTACGTTAGTTACTGAGTCCCAGACAATCCATACAGCATCACCGCCATTGGTCTTGCCTTTGAATATGGTCTCGCCGTTAGGGATGCAAGAAAACCCCGGGGTAACAGCCTTGGGCTTAAACCAAGATCTGAGATCCCCGGCGTATAGCTTAGTATTGATTGCTCGTTGACCTTCGTTATCCTGAAGCAAGTGCGGCGCTACTCTAGGAACATAACCCCCTTGGGTCATAAGCTTCAAACCTGCCATTTTTTATCCTTACGTTATTTGTTTCCCACGGAAGAACGCCTTCTCATCGTGAACAGAACAGAACTCTGGGTAGATTAGTTTCTTATCTACTATTGTCAGCACAGAGAATCCGGAGCAATGGTTTGTTGGGTTGTCTTCACCATAGTGCATATGGTCTCCGTCAACCTCAGCCAATGTTCCTGTATCTATGCCCCACCGAGTTCCGTGATAATCTGTAAACAAGGTAGCCTGTAACCGATGTAAGTGCCCCGTGCAAATTGATACCCCGCTATAGAGTGTGTTGTTCCACGTTGCGTGAACGCCATTTCTAAAGCGGTGCTTGATCATCAAGTTCTTATTGACAAACAAACTCATGCACATGTTCCATCTTGGGAAGTGATCTTTTAAAGTAAACCCAGCTACACCTTCAAACTCCGGAACATTCTGAGCCAACCTAGATTCAAATCGCATATCATGGTTGCCCATCGTCCACCAAAGTTTTGCGTTTCCGGCGACTGCCTCAATCTCAGCTAGCCTGACGGATACGGCTTCTAACTCTTGCTTGACATTTGGTGAGCTGCCCCAGCCTTGCTTAGGGAAACGACTGATGGAGGAACCATCGAAGAGGTCGCCATTCATTACAATGATTGATGGCTTCAATTCTTTAATAGCTTTTACAAACGCTTGGTGGGCTGTGCTTTCTACACCCGGCCAGTAGTGCGCGTCTGATGCTACGAGGATTACTCCATTAGACATCTCACAATCAACTCTAGGAGAGTGCTCTCTCAGTGTGAATGTAGGAGAGTTATGATGATCTCCTTTTAATACTTCGCCATACCGTTCTTCCAAGCTTTTGCGTCGCCTCTGAACTGATCGTATGTTTAGACCAAGAGCACTAGCTACCTCAGCAGCTTTCTTGTGCTTCTTCCAAACTAATAGAAATTCTTCATCGCTAACAAACGTAGGCATAAATTACCTTATGGGCATCATGGTCCAAGCCATGCTTAAAAGTTTAAAGAGCGCGGCTCCGACAGCAGCAGATATTCCGGATAGCCACATTAAAGTTCTCCAGCCGCCCTTAGCCTCAGATAGTGTTTCTCTTATTGAGATCAAGCAGTCTTTTACGTCAGATATTTCTTCTCGCAATAAAGCGACTTCACGTTGCAATGATTCTATTTCTGCTTCGTGCTTTCCTAGATCCCTATGGACTTCGACTTCCATCAGACAATCTCCTCGCCGCCTTGTAGTTGCGCTAAAGTTTTCCCTGCTGTATACTGAAAGTGTGCAAGCTCTTTGAACTTAACCCAATCACCAGCCCACTCCAACCCAGCTTCTTTACCTAGTCTGCCTACGTCTTTCCATACAGGATCTTTGCCATCCCACACAGGCTTACCAGTACGCAATGGTACTACATCGACTGCACACCTGTGGTTATGCCAACTTTGCCCAGCCTTTGCATTCGTTACAATCTTCCCGGGAGCCGTGCGTCCTTGAGCATACAAAGAGTTCTGGCTTTCAGCGTCTCGGTAGGTAGATGTAATTAGAAGATCGATATTGTTTTCATGACAAAGATCTACGAACTTCTTTACCTTCTCCTGCACTATCGGATGAAGGTCTTCAATCTTTCTTGAGTTGATCATTACGTTCTACCTCTAGTATTTGTTGGCATGATGTTAACTGCTCGACTACTTTGTTTGCTTCGGAGGCGAGTTCGATAAGAGCTCTTGAAGACGTATCAGAAAGTCTGGCTCTCGTTTCAGCATTATGTCCGCCGGTACTGGAGGCAGAGTCGGGCACTCCGTCTTTACAGCTTTGAGGGGTAACGTCGACCCACAACCCGTCAGAGCTAGCATGCTCAATAGCAGAAGCTTTTTCACGGTCTTTCTCCTGTAGTTTCTTTTGATAGTTCTGGGATTGATCTACCATCTTCTTCTGTAGACCGCGCTCCGTCTCGATGACTTGGCTGTAAGCCGCTTGAAGAATCTTCTGAGTCTCTTCTTGCTCTTTTACTTTGACAGCATCCCATGCCGCCTGCTTCAGCGAGTCCCCCAGATAGAAGCCCCCGCCGAACATTGCCACCGCAGATACACCTATTAGCACCCATTTAATTTGAGTTAGCGTTGGGAACATCCTTTGCTCCTTGCTTCAAAGATTCGACCTTCTCTTGACCGCGAGTCCAAGCTGCTACGCCTAGGATAGCGCCGAAGGCCATGTGGATTAACCCGCCACCCTGCACCGTCATAGGTTGCCATTGGCGAAACGCATCATTGGCAGAGCTAGTCTCCCAGAACTGGACAGCAGTAAACAAGATGGGGAATATGATGAAGTCACAAATGTTGATGGCCATATAGACCAGAGCCATCATGGGACGCCACTTAGTAGTCATCCAATCATTGCCGAATAGTTGAGCCATTATAAAGTGCCTCCTTGCTGGAACATCCAGATTATCCCACAGATTATTGTTATACCAACAACAGAACCAAAGAATATTGCCAGAGAATTAACTATAGCATTTTTCCTATCTAGCTTCTGCTTGGCTAACTTTCTCTCTGCTAATCTCTTGGCTTCCCTTGCCTCTCGTATTGCATCTTGTTCTGCCTCAACTATCCTAGCTCTTTCTATGCACATCTCTTCGTACAGACCGGACTCATTGAATTGGTATATCAATGTTTCCCTAAGCTCCGCTTCCATCTTGTACATCTCGCGCCGCATGAATACAAGGTCTAGAGCTTTTTGTGTTGCCGATCTTTTATCTTCTTCAGGTAATGCAACTGCATTGTGATTGATTTGAAACGCTACTTCAATCTCGCCTTGAGCGTGAAAGAATGTTCTTAGTTCTAGGTAAACATCTTTTGCTTCTTTACCAAGTGCTATCGCTTGCTTTACGCCTTTGACAGCTGCTTGAGCCCCCGCAAAAACCGCCGCAAGAGTTAATGGGTCCATTCATAAATCCCCCTGTGTTACTAATCTCCAAAGAACTTGCGAATAAATCCCATGTCACTTACAAATTTAGTTTTCTTAATAGTGTCGAGTAACCCGACGTTATGCTTTGTAGGATCATATTGTTCGCAAGAGAAGCTTACTTCTTCCCTCGGCACTAAGATGTACTGAGCTAGCGGTGTGCCAGCAGGTATCAACTCTGTGCCTTCTTTTACATTCCATCGGATGAATGGATTCATTGCGGCAGCGCCATACTCATGAACAAAAACTCCGGGCATAACATCAAACCTAGAATCATCTTGGTATGGGATAGCCATCTCAAGTAAGTAGTATCCCTTGGGAACTTCTACTCGCCATCCGGTATTAAACTTCAGTATGTGTTTCAGCGATTGGTCTGGCCAGTTCTCCATGAAAGAAGAATAGTTCTCATGATTAACCCAATCCATAAATGGGGTAGGCCAGTCATGCGGCGTTCTCCACTCAAAGGATGAGCCATCTCCGTTTGTCGTAATAGCAACGTCGGACCAAGTTCTCATAATCCATCCGTGCCGCAGCAAGTGAAATATCCCGGGGCATTTGGCAACATGGTTGTTGGCCATCATCTTATACAGAGGAGCCTTTGCTTTCTCTGCATAATCTTTTCGAAGCCGGTTAACCCAAGGAAATGAAACATCCTTAGACAGCTCGATTGGATAAATCTTTGCTACGTCTGGAACTTCATTGATGAACTTTAGATGCACACAACCCCCGGATAGTTTCGTAGTTTGTTCTAGTGAAACTCATTGATAGAATTCGCCGTGTGTGACCGGCCTTTATTTTCACAGAGTGAAGTTCAGATACATTCAGTAGCCAAGTCTCATCTGTCTTTGCAATAAAGTTGCTTTTCTCTGTCGCTGTATTTGTTTCATCATCCCAATCAAAGAATGATGTTACCTCTTCTTCATCGCTATCTATGTAGTAATTAATTGCAGCAACCCTAGCAAGGTCTCTGTGTATTGCAAGGAATGAATCCTTATCGATTGGCGCTGTAACCTCTAAAACAGAAAGCTCCGGCACCTCATGCTGCAATAAACTTTTTGGTAGTTGCGACACTATGTAATCGCTAGACCGACTTCCGGGCATAAGCAAAACATCCATAGGCAACAAGTTGTACTTAGTCCCCTGCTGCTTAGAGTATTTCTGGTGTCTTGTTATTTTTCGGAACAAAGGTAAGTTCACCCCATCCAAACAACTTATGTCAAGATCAATATCTAATTTGCAAGCTTCGTTCATTTGTGCCCCGAAGTAAACCCGCCCTGCATGATTTGTTCTCTGACAATCTCATAGGGTGTGTTTTTAAATGTAAGGCCGAATACTTTTCTTGGCGAGTTAGCCGATAGCTTTACATCATGCGGCTTTTTTGTATTCAATATATAAACATCACCATGCTCAGCAACAAAGCTTGCCTTCTGAACAAGAGTGCCAGATTCATATTCAAAGAATCTAGTCTCTTGTCCATCGCAATCAAAGTAAAAATTTACCGTGCATTCTCTATCAGCATCGACATGTGCAGGCAGGTATCCAGCGTGTTGCATTGCCAGAACCCAACCCTCTGGGTCTTCAAGCTTAAGAAGATCCAACGGCAAGAAACTTGTTGCTTTCAATATATCTTTTGGCTTTGCTTTGTATGATGTAGATACATGAATACTGTATTCATCAAACTGCCTAACTGCGGCCACACCATACTTCTGATATTTGTCGTATGTTTTTAGAGTCTCTAGATTACTAGGATCTAATTCAACGCCTAATAGTTGTGGTGTTGATATCTTTTGAAAGTATTCTTGCACATTAGTCCTTCAAAACTATAAACATAGCGTCCGTGTCAAATGTTATTGTAGCAGCCGTGCTCATCTCGAATCCTCTTGGCTGTGTACGAGTCACATTATTATATGTGAATGTGCCATCCATAAAGAACCACCGTGCTCCGGCCTCGAATGAAAACGTTTCGCCAGCTTGCACATAGTGATAGTCAAAGTTTGGAAGGCCATCCTGATTACCGGTTGCATTGAAACACCATATTGCCGATGGATCATTAATTGAAAGCAAATAGTCGCCCGGGATTAACGGGGTAGTCTTATTACTCCAACCACGCCGGTGCTGGAATTCTTCTTTGGTATTGACGTTTGTGTGCGTGTGCGAACCAGAGATCATGAACCAGTAGTACAGGCCAGCATCAGTAACAGTACCATCTGCTTCTATGCCAAAGTAATTGCTAGAGTTGACAGCATCATTAATGATCTCGCCGCGACGGAAGGTTGCTTTATCTATAACCCATCCGTGGCAAGGGTATGTCTTTAGTTCCATTATAGAACCTCCGTTGCGTTTTCGTCAATAAGGCCAGCTAGTATTACAAATTGGCCATCAACGTATATGTATAGATCAGCAACGATAGAATCGTCACAGTCAACCCAGAATAAAGGAGGAGCAACAGGGAATGAGTCAAGGGCAACTTCAGCTACCCTGCACCCATTCTCTCTTACCTCCATAGGAGAAATTAAAGCTTTCATATTTTTCCTTAGAAATAATTAGTGACCAAAACAATACCTGCTGAGCCAGTAGCTGCGTTATTTGTTCCGCTTGTAAACCCACCACCACCGCCGCCACCATAAATGGAGCTAGTCGCCGAGCCAGCCCCAGTGCCTTTTGCACCTTTACCTGTTCTTGACATAGCCAAAGCAGAAGGGCCGCCCTCACCACCACCCGAAACAAATGACCCGCTTTCTCCAGTTTGGTTGAATCCTTCGGTATCGGTGAATGTTGTAGTGCCAGTTCCGCCAGCTCCCGCAGCAGGTAGAGTACCTCCAGAAGCACCAGCTCCACCAGTTGCTGTAACCAAAGAACCAAATGATGTCGTACCACCAGCTCCGCCAGCAATACCAGTGTTCGCGGTTCCTGTTTTTGTGGCTGTTCCTCCGGCTCCAATCGTAACTGTTTCAGTTGCTCCGATTAGGGATGCTGGTATCAAACGTCTTGAATAGCCACCACCGCCGCCACCTTGGCCCGAGTTTGTAGTCTTACCAGAAACGTATCTAGTACTACCGCCACCACCAGCAGATACAAGTTCTACTAATGCAGCTTTTAGTCCTGCTGGTTTTGTGTATGTGCCACTTGCGGTAAATCCTACTGTCTCTACTGTGCCACCGTAAGCAACACCGTTGTTCAATAAAGTGCCAGTAAAGTCAATATCACCATCAATTTTTGCATCACCAACCACATCCAAAGGAACTGTAGGAGCAGCTGTGCCAATGCCGATCTTACCGTCTGACATGATAGTCATTCGCTCTGTAACTGCTGATGCACCATCTGCCGTAGTTGAAAACGTCAAGCGGGTTGGCATATCATTAGCGCCCGGAGTTCCGTCTACCTCTGCTCGGATTCGTGCGCCCGGGGTAACTAGGTCAGTGCCATCATCACCAGCAAATATCAAGTCGCCAAGCACATCATTATCAGAAACAATCCCAAACGTACCAGCTGCTCCACCTCTTGATTTACCAAGGGCAATTACTGGGCCAGTAGCACTTGCATCCCATCGTGCGGCTGCAAAGCCAGATGTGTTATCAATCGCGTGGGTTTGCATTAACTTAGTTGCGCCAGCTACAGATAGAGCTACATCATCACCAGCTACAACCGTGCCAGACGCAGTAATCACAAATGGCGTGCTATCAGGATTAGCCGAGTCTTCAACTAACAACGCATTACCAGATCCAACTTGAGTAATGCGTAATGCATTGCCAGTGCTGTTTACTGATACTGACTGAGGCTCAGTGAATTCATTTGCTACATTAACCTTTGCTCCATCTGTAACTGTGATGTCGTAGTTACCAGAAAGGTTTGCACCAGCAGCAGCAGCGGAAAGACCGGCAGCAGTTGGGCGTAACTCAAACTTGTCTCCACCGATATAAGCACTAGCACTTGTGCCCTCTTGTGCGCGGACAACAGTCATCACATCGCCTGACCGAGCGGTAACTTTTACTATCTCAATAGTATTCGCTGAGTCAACCAGAGTTGCGTAAAAATAATCACTACCCGAGAGAGTAGGGAATAAAGATCCACCAGATGAAGCAACTGTGATAGAAGTAGCTGAATTTGATATCGAGCTTGCTAATGTAGAACTAGCATTGTTAGCCCATTTAATTGCCATTGTTATCTCCTATTAGCCTACGGTTACTTCCCATGTGATGCTCATTGCATCGGCAGCGCCTTTGTTCACAACAGCAAACACTGTACGGCAGAGCAGCGTTCCAGCAGTACCAGCGTTAAGAATGCCAGCCTCTGTGATTGCGCCAGTGCCAGTACCTGCGCCAAAGTTTGCAACATAAGAAACAACAGCAGCAGTAACTGTAGTGCTTGTCAATGCGACTCGCGCCAACTCAGTTTCTAGAGTTGTATTACCAACAGCGGCTGCAGTAGTGCCAGTACCCACTGCCATGTGAGACATAGCTGTAGCTGTAGCATCCTTCATGCGGCTAGCAATATAGTTCTTGCCAACTGTGACTACGAGGTTATCCACCTCAATGTAATCTTTTTGTACACCGGTAAGCTCATCCCAAGTACGAATCTTGAGACGACCTGTCATTTGAATAGTTTCATTGGCTTGCATTAGAATCTCCTTATGGGCCATTCAGAGTGAAATAATTTAGAGGGAAGCTGTTCATTAGTTGCGTTGCACCGCTTGTTATCACGATTGACACTATACTATCGACAGGCGTTACTACATCGCCAGTTATACTTTTTTCGTATAACATCGATTGACTATCTGTCAATGACATTATGTCCGTAATGAGTACACTTAACGCGAGACTTTGTTGATCACTCATTGTTGCTGAATCTGCGAACAATCGATTGTAGTCAACGATCTTTGATAAAGCCTCAGATATCAATGTTGTATCTGATAGTGCCTTCTGCAACACAAAAGACTTAGCCTCAGTTATTGCTGTCGTATCCGTAAGATTCTTAGATACAGATCTAGCACTTGACTCTGAAGTTGTAACTGAATCAGTAGTTGCTTTTGCAAGTGACGCTCTACTGCTTTCCGACATTGAAACTGTATCAGATACAGGCTTAGAAAAAGATATCCTCTTAAGCTCTGCAATGCTTGCCGTATCAGAGAGAGACTTACTAAAGCTAAAGTTCTTTTGCTCAGTAGCGAATATAGAATCAACTAATGCTTTTGAAACATCAACTGACTTCAGTTCATCTGTTGCAGATACGGTATCAAATACTTCCCTAATAAATATCAGGGTAATAATCAATGACTCTGTTACTTCTATTGAATCATCTAGAGGCTTATCAAAGCCTATTGCTTTCGATTCAGAAATGACTGCTTGATCAGCAAGGGGTTTAGAAATACTAATAGCCGCCAGCTCAGTAATGGCTACGGCATCTTGGTATCTCTTCCACCATTGCTCATTGTCTGTGAATGCTGAAGCAGCCGCTAAGATATAGCCGACCTGCGTCTCTGGTATCACCCGAGAGACAGTAGAGATTGCATACCCTGCCGTTATAGCGGTTGATACTTGAGCCCTCTCAATGACAACGTTAAGGGCTTGAACGGAGATACTACTTGCAGCCCTTACAGCCGCTGAGATGGACGAGGCGAGGACGGACGAAACCGTCGCCTTCATCTTAGAACTCCGAACGCAGTTTGAATTTTAAAAGATCAAATACAGTTTGGATTGTAGAGTCAGAGAAGGTAATTTCAATCTCTCCTTCGTAGTCACCGATGGGCCCCTCCAGAGCTGTTGGAGTCCAGAAGAATGCAACTACGCCATTCGGGCCATCTGTTACTGAGCCAACAATATTAGCTGTAAGAGTTGTTGACCCAACCTGACGGAACTTCAATCGAACTGTAGCTCCAGTAATGTTAATCGCACCACCAGTGTTCTCATCGGTCAATGTGCAGATCAGCGTTGGTCGCGTGTCGCCTTGAACTAATCGTATCTTATCTGCCATTATATTCTCCGAATATGTACTTGCTTAGCTACCCGAACAAATGACTTGAGTGCTCGGTCTCTAGCAACATTAAGGCCAGCCCTGTAAAGCGCCTCTGATGCCATAGCAACCTTATCGCTAGTATATGGCTTGTTCGGAGATATAGCCAATCTAGCAACTGCTCCTCGACCGATTGTATCCGCATACTCTTCGTATATGACATCATCGATTGTGTCGACGGAGCGTGTAGGTTTTAAGGCAACGCGCAATGTAACTGAATTTGTAACTGTTTCTTTTGGTATTGGGTACAGTGAATAAGTGCGCGGATCTTTTTGCATGATGATCCTAGGGGCGCTATACTCAACATGAGCATCTGCTGCATCAGCATTGTAGATAGCTGGCCCGTTTATTTCATCTGTGCTCTGCGGCACCAACTGGTTATTCTTGTACCATGATCGTAATATCTTTACGACTAGACGATTGGTTGGAGGCTCAAGATCATAATCAGAGATGTTCGCAATCGTGGTTACTGGGTCAAGAGTTTCTTGCAAGACCATCGACTTCTCGCAGAAATCAATGATTGTATTTTTAATTTCGTGAAGGGCAATTTCTATTGTAGCGCCCGGTACATGTGGCATTACATAGTCAAGGAAAAGGTCATGACTCTTCATTTCGTCAACTCCCTTTCAAATAGACTTCTCATCGAAGCTGCTCTAGTTCCGTCTGCGTACTCATCATCTCTAAGCTCGGCCCGGAACACAACGTAATAATTTATAAGGTGCTGTAACTTTTGTGCTATCGGGATATCGTCAGTAACCACATACTCAACAAAGTCGTTATTGTAATTTCCAAACTGTAGGTCTGGGCGAATTCGATACATCTCCTGAATAGCGTCGTTGCAATAAACCATTAACTGTTCTGATGTGTATCGTGTGCCATCACTGTCATTCAATGTAACTCGAACATCATCAATAACAACTTGGAATGTCTGTGCCATTTATTTTATCTCTCCAATAATTCCTTGGGAGGCAGTTCTTTCTTTGCTCTGCCATTGTTGCCCACCTGACGTTGCCAGATTCGTAATTACCTAACGGGTCAATCCTATCCAGCGTCAGCCCCTGCGGCCTCAATCCTATGCAGTCAATTAGTTCTTGAAGGCTCTTGAACTTGAACAGCACATTAGCATAGCATTGGTGATGTTTGGCTCCAAGCTGTACCCTACGCTTTGCTTTGTAGTAGCTGCGTCTTGTGTACTCAAGATCAGGATCATTCTTAACGCCAGTTCCTTTTCTTGGGCTTCCGTGAAACAACTTGTTTGAGCAGGGCTTACAGTAAAGCGGACTACCTTCTTTCTCGGCCCTCTTTATTACGTCACCCCTAGCAAGTCGCGTATCGTTGCAATTAGGACAAGTGGTTTCATATTTTAAATTACCTGACATAGTAGCCCCCTAGATATTGAGGCTTACATTATATCACCATTTAACTTTATTCACCACTTCGTCTTATCTGCCCAGAATGCCGCAGACAGTTTGCCCTTAGCAATGTTCTTTGCGTGACGAGCCTTGAATGATTCTCTACGGTTCTTGTAAGCCTCAGACTCGCTGGACTTAGGTGGACTGCCAGATACTCCTTGCTGCCCAAATCGAATAGTCTTTACTTCGTCACCAACCTTAGCTACCACCACATGAGACTTCTTCGGATGGCTTGGTGTAGCCTTTGGTTTATTAAACCCAGAGACTCCAGCTCTTTCTAGCCGAGGATCTTTCTTCATTTCTTTTTCCTACCCGCAGCCATGTTGTCAATAAGGTTTGGATATGGTCGACCAGCAGACTTAGCTCTTTTCTTTGCTTCTGCTTTTTGCACAGGAGTTAGTGGAGTGCTTTTCTTTTTTGGGTTCTTTGTATCCCATACCTTTTTCATTAAAGATCCTTTGGTTTAATAACAGGCTTAGGCAGCACAGGCTCTTCCTTCATTACCGTGAATGCCTGCATAGGCCACACAGTAGTTGGCTGAGTTGCTGGCTGACCCTCGAAGAGAACCAATGCAGCGTCCCCTCTTGGAATCCAGCAGAACCTAACTACTTCTTCAAAATCTTTTGAGTACGCATACCCATCAAACATATTAAGCTTCGCGCAATATTCAGATCTATCGGTGATGATAGTCTTGCCGCCTTTGTTGTTATCAAAGTACATGGCATGGTACTGCTCACTCTCTTGACCGATTGCACTATTCGAA
>TARA_R110000772_G_scaffold5252_21_pt1 | contig 15519 bp, 16 predicted proteins | sample TARA_R110000772 | Tara Oceans TARA_R110000772 (sample SAMEA4397948) | marine metagenome | biome: Polar Biome; feature: [SRF] surface water layer (ENVO:00010504); material: water (ENVO:00002006), including particulate matter (ENVO:01000060) such as... | depth 5 m | reverse complement strand
GGAAATTTGAAATTCCCGGGTTGAAGGGAAAAAAGAATATAGCCGCATGCGTCGGCATATGGAGTCCTGAAAAATGAAAATAGTAAAATTTATAAACGACTTGCAGTCGATCACGATGCCTAAGCCAATAAATGATTATGAAGAGGAGAGTGGAAAATCCCGATATATAGAACTTCGGGCACGTCCGCCGTAAGCGGACAAAGGCGCCTCTCAGGCGCTCTGGGGGACGCAGACCTTTTTCTGCGTCCCCCAGTGGCTGCTGAGCAGCTTGTCAGCAATTATCTTGCATGCTCTTTACAGTTTCTTAATTGTCTCCCAGTTATGGCGAAGCCACGGGGCCGGGCTCGGCCTCCGCTTTTCCCCTCTACCCCCTAATTCAATAACCCTTTCATTACTCGGGTATTGATTTGTAGGTGTTCGCGTCTTGCGAACTATTGTGATTGCCGCTTCGGTTTTAACCGATCAATCGGTGACCCAGGCTTTAGGCAAGGTCTGTATATCAAAAATTACATTGGCATCTCCGATCGTGCCGATGACCGGGACCGACAACTGCTTCCGCGTCGTTCGCTTTCCTAGATCCTTGCGGGCGAGGTCGAACCCGTGCTCGTGGTAGGAACATTCGCCATCGCGTATTTCGACATCTCCGTTTATTCTTACATTCATCTCAAGCGGTTCGCTAGTTTGAAGCACGAGACGGGCCAAGGCTCCTTCTTTCCAAATTCTGCAGTCATCATACACTGTGGCTTCGCCCCATCCGCTTGCGTCGAAAAAGCTGATTTTCATGTCGTCCAGCCGATGCTTGGAATTGTATTTTGACTTATCTATAGCGACATAGATTATGTTCCAGTCCTGTTCAAAAGAGTATTCGGCAATGTCGAATTCCGCTTCTTTGCTCAGTCTGCTGCCTCCCATAACCAGTGTATTCAACCCCGGGCATGGCGTAGCAATGGAGGCACAGAATTCGTTTTCAACTGCGAGCAAGATATCATTTACACCGCATTGGTAGTCGGATGGGTTAACTGGAATGGTATAGTTCATAAGATTCTTTCCTTTGCGGCTTTGCCGCGCTGAGTGGTTTCGAACCACGAAGCTGGAATTTTTCCTTTCAACTTCATGATTCAAATTTTCTGCTGTTCTGAAAGAATTACTCTCTTCTGAATTACCTATCCCGATGCTGTGCTGCCCCGCATCTTACGTCTGACCCGATAGCAGGCCCTAACCCCCTACCCTCGCCTCGAGCCAAAAATGCTAGTTGCCCCGCATTCTCTGGGCCAACATCGAATCCAAGTTAACGGATGTCGACTAGCCGATGGATAGACCATCTCGGCCATTGCCAAATCCACGAATGCCGCCTTTTGGATATCCTCGGCAAAAAAGCAGAAGATCAGCCGCGCCATGAAATGATTCATATTGACGCGCCGCTCGGCGGTGGCCCAATTTGGATTGTCTTGTAGCAGCGTCAAATACAGCCGATTGAGCCGGCTGGTCGCTCAAATGTCGAAGGAACTTTCGCGGATCTGCTTGACCGTAGTGATACCCGCGAGCGGCAGGAAAAAGCCGAAATGGTTCGGGAAATCAACATAGTCGCAGTCCACGGTTTCGCCACCGGTCAAGTCCTCGGCATGCAAAGTCTCGCCATCTGTGGCGAGAATGAATTTGGCCTTGGCAGATTGCGTCTTCGGGCTTTCCCGCAGGGCTTTCAGCGTGCCGTCGACCGTGCCTGTGTCGCAAGTTGCAATATGGATATGATTGCGCTGTAAGACCGCGCCATCCATATTGCTCTGGTCGCTGTTACCGCTTTTCAGCTGCTTGATCGTGGTGGCTTTATTCCCGAACGCAGCCAGAAATTGATAGGAAAATTCAGCAGCATCAAAGGGCTGTTCGGCCAATTCCGATATGGCTTGTTCGATTTCAACTGCATTCATATTGCAGCGCTAACTTGGAACGGCAACGGCTGGCAAGAAAGAACGGCTAGAGCATTCAATTATTCATACGTTGCTGGGTCGTGATTATCGAAAACAACAGTTTTATTTCGGGCGAATGCAAAATGTCATCGTGCGAATTTGAGGATATCAAGTTGTGCACAGGGCCTTGAGTCCCTGATAGTGAACGGGCGCCAACGTATCTATCATCTCTAACAAAAAGCTAATATTCTTTTTGGTTTCCGCTACAAGAGAAGGGGCGAAGCTTTTCCCGGTTGGGTGGGACTGGTCGTTCACAAACTTGTAAATTGCTGTTTTTTTGTGTTCATCAAAATGCACCCCCTCAAGCTTCCGATACGAGCTTTTTGAGGAGGGTGTGTAGAATTCGAGAAACGTCTCTAGCACTTTGCGAGCGATATTGGGCAGATGGTATGCATTAGCGATAGTGCCATCGCACGTGTAGCTGTATAACTGCTTAAATAAGTAGTGATACTCAGTAGAATAGTCGCGAAGCAGAGGGTCGAGCGGGATGATAATCGCGTTGCGGGCGTCGGTGTTATCGTTGCAACGGATCATATAGTGCCGAGCAGCCTTTTTGTTTTGATTGTGCCAATTCAGCAGTAGCCGAAGAAACTCAAAGTTATGAGTGAGAATGAATACTTGTTTGGCATTCTTTACGCCGTTTTTCAGGAACGAAAATGCCTGATAGATGGCCGATGCGTCCAGACTGGAAATTGGATCGTCTATTACCACGACGCCTTCGCTCAAGTTGAAATCCTGATCGCCGAGTTGCACAAGAAAATACACGAACGCGATTGCAGTTTTTTCTCCCTCGCTCAATCGTTTAGCGGGCTTGCCGCTGCGCTCGACCCGGTAACCTTCAACATCGGACTCGAACTTAAGGTCACTGCGGCCCAAGAATGTGCGGACATTGCTGGTCAGCTCGGCGCTTGCTGCGTGAGAACTAGAAACCTTAGCGCGCTTTTCTTCGAATGAGTCTTTGAGGTCGCTCAGACTTCGGGGATCGGCAAAGCCTATTGAACCATCGACTAGCTTCGTGATCTCATTTGTCACGATATCGATCTTGTCTTGCAGATCCTTCACTGGCACTTTTATGCTTGAGATATAATGTGCTTCGATGCGCTCACGTGCCGCAGCCAAGGTTTCGGCGAAGGCGTTGGTCTTGGCGTTGTTTTGGTCAACAAGGGAGCATAACGCATCGATCGCGGTGAATAATTTCGAGCAATCTATACAAATATCGACCTCGTAAGAGACAGCGCGACGATCTAGCTTCTCAACCAAAATGTTCGTCAATTGAATAAGCTGTGCGCGAGCTTCGTTTGCAGCAGCCTCAAACATTGCAGCGGCACTATCTACTTGATCGCGAAGTTCCGAATAAAACGCCGGTTTTGGCGGGGGGTTCATGTCATCGATGGCGCGCAGAATATGTCCGGTAAGAGCACGTATCGCCATTACATCGGCTTTTAGTCGCTGGTCCTCGACTCCGAAATGCTTTGCAAGCTGGCTTAAACGATCCGGTGGAAGCTGCTGTGAGCAGAACTCGCACGAAGTCGACGCATGCTCGCGGTGGATAGACAAGCCTTCTTCCACCCATTTAGCGATAGCGGGCTGTTCACTCAAACGCGCAAGAGCGCTGCCTTGCGCGGAGCGCATCGTAAGGGATCGTGTCTGCTCGACGGCAATCTCTACCCATTCCGATAAAGGCCGGGCACTATTATCAGAGAGTAATGCAACCACTGGTTGCCTAAAGGGTTTGATCAAGTCCTGTTGTTCTTGACGGACGCTCGTGCGATGAAGCTCCAGCTCTCTCTTTGACAGCGTTATTGGCTCTGTAATTTTATCAAATGCCTTTTCTGAATTTTGCTTACGATAGTTCCGCAATGCTGTTCCGCTCGTGGCCTCACTAATTGTTTTTGCGACCTCGGAAAATAGTTTTCCTTTGGAAACTTCATCCCTTTGGATAGTTTCTTTGAATTCCTTGATTTTCAGTTGGCGCGCATCAAATATCGCTTGTTCAGCTAAGGCTTCCTCCGCCAGAACCTTGTTTTCCTCTCCTACTATCAGAATGGGCCGGAGTGGGCCTTTAAACTGACCGATGTTTGCTTCAATGAAATCGGCATTGAAGACGCGGATCTTGCGGTTGTATGCAGTCCCTTGATTAAGTTTTCCCGTCTCGACCTTGATCTCGTATGTTAGTTCCGGATAATCGGGGTGGTGGGCTTGATTCAGGGCTCCCAGTAGCCGTGTCAGCGTAGTTTTCCCCGAAGCATTGTCGCCGTAAATACAATTGTAACGCGCAAAATCGGGAAGATCGTTCGCAGCGATGAAGCTATCAAAAATACCGAGCTTCGTGATTTTTTTGATGGATTTTAGCATCTAACTTACCTTCCCGTCTAACGCCGGAATGATGAAAGGCTGGCCGTGATCGACTTGCACCTCGATGCTAGTCTCGCCGTATTCTCCTGGGGCCGCGAGTGCAACAATGAACCGCGACGATAACTCACTTGGCTCGTTTTCCGGCGGAAGGGTGTGGCGCTCTGGCAATCTGCGGAAAAGGGTCGTGTGATAAATCCAGATATCGTTGCCACGCAATAGCACCATGAGCTGCTTTACACGGCGACGCAGGATGATTTCCTCTGTGGACGTTATCGTATCCAAGATGCTGCGCTCACTCCAAGTCAATGAAGTGAGGGCCGCAATCAAATCCTCGGCGTATTGAGCCGTCATATCGGTGAGTGGAACCATGATTTCACAGACGAAGTCGTTGGATTGGTTCGCCGACTTGATTAGCAAACCCTCATCCATTGTCACGGTTGCAAGGTCGTAATCGAAACGAGGGACAAGCTTCTCTTTACGAAAGTCGTTAAGGACGGCCTCAAATATATTGTGCTCGGAAGCTGGTAGAATGTTTGTAACGGGTTGGCTCATCGAAATCTGTTCGCGCCTTACACCCAGCTCTTTCGCCAATCGATCGAGCGTTTTTACTGATATCGGTGCGTTTTCATTTTCAATTTGACGCAACTTCCGCTCACTGATGCAAATTGCGTATGACAGTTCTTTTTGTGTCGAGTTCTTCTCCAAGTTGGAGCGCAACTCTTTAATAAGATGACCATTTGGTGTAACTTGTTTCATGCACATTTCCTTTTAGTTCGTCTAAAAGCGCAATAGCAAGCTATTTGGGTGTATAGTCGGCATACCATCGGCAAAGACCGGCATGTAACCGGCAACGGCTTGATCGGTGACCACCATGTGTTTGTGACCTCCTGAACGACATGCGTTCTGACGGTCGAAACATGATGGGTTTTATCAGGTGGCAGCAACTTCACTCTAACGGCAATTGTTGATTAATCGCGCAATCTCGAACAGTCATTCCACCGACTGCCAAATTTTGATCTTTTCCCAACCTATAACCGAGCTGAATTATATGATTATAATATGAAAAACTCGAAACTTATTTGATATCCAAATTAGACATCATCCAAACCAAATCCATGGTGAGCTGTTCTACTCTCAGCGCTTGGCCGGCTATTGACCAGTAAATTATTTTTCAAATTTCCTTATCACGGTCCGAACCTGCGAAGGGCTCCATTCGCCACCTTGCGGAGCACGACTAGGCCTTTGCAGTATGTCCCATAAATTATGTGGATAAATCAGTGGAAAAACGCAAAATCGCGGTTGCCGACTTGATTCGAAACGGCGCGCGAGTCATGGTGCAAAATCAGAGCCACGAGAGGGTGCCACGGCAGGGTGCCACGGGGTTTTGACTCGCAGAGAAACCAAAGGTTTTTCAGGCGCTTAGCTGTTAAACAAAAGTTGGTTGGGGTGGCAGGATTCGAACCTGCGCATGGCGGCATCAAAAGCCGCTGCCTTACCACTTGGCGACACCCCAATAGCGAAGGACCGAATATTGTCCGGTCCCGCTGGTGAACGGGCCTATTATCCAGTTTGCCCTCGGGGGGCAAGAGGCAGTTATATCTAAGTTTAGAACAATTTTTTGACCCAGCCGTGATCGTCGGGTGCAATCCCCCGCTGGATGTCGACCAGACGGCGCCGCAGCTTTTCCGTCAACTGGCCCGGGCCACCGCTGCCGATGGTGAACGCGCCGCCGCTGGAACGGACCGTACCGACCGCAGTGACCACCGCTGCGGTGCCGCATGCGAAGGTTTCGACAAGCTTGCCGCTGGCCGCATCGGCCTCCCACTGGTCGATCGCATAAGGTTGCTCTACCACCGTCAGACCTTCTTCGCGAGCGAGCGTCATGATCGAATTGCGGGTAATCCCGGGCAGAATCGTTCCGCTCAATGGCGGCGTGACGAGCGTGCCGTCATTCATGACGAAGAACAGATTCATGCCGCCGAGTTCTTCAACCCATTTATGTTCCGCCGCATCGAGAAAGACGACCTGATCGCAATTCTGCTCGATGGCTTCGGCTTGGGCAATCAGGCTGCCGGCATAATTGCCGCCGCATTTGGCCGCGCCGGTGCCGCCCGGTGCCGCCCGGCTGTAATGTTCGGACACCCAGATGCTGATCGCCGAGGCCCCGCTCTTGAAATAGCCGCCTGCCGGGGATGCGATGACCAGATAGAGATATTCCTTCGCCGGCCGGACGCCGAGAAACACTTCGCTGGCGAACATGAACGGACGCAGATAGAGCGAGCCGCCGTCGACCGAAGGGAACCATTCGCGATCGATATCGACCAGAGCTTCGACCGATTTGAGGAAAAGCGGCTCCGGTAATTCCGGCATCGCCATTCGCCGCGCCGACGCCTGAAAGCGCCTGGCATTTTCTTCCGGACGGAACAGTGCGGTCGCGCCATCGGCAAGGCGATAGGCTTTCATGCCTTCGAATATTTCTTGGGCATAATGCAGCACAGAGGACGCGGGATCCATCAGGATCGGCTCGCGCTTGGTGATCCTGGCGTCGTGCCATCCTTGGGCTTCGCTATAGCGGATCATCGCCATATGATCGGTGAACAGGCTTCCGAAACCCGGGTTCTCCAGCAACCGCTCACGCTCGCTGGCGTGCACTGGCGTGGCGCAGGGCTCCAGGTTGAATTCGAGAGTTTTTCCGTCTGCCATATACTGCCGCCTTCGCTGTGATACATGCCAGCCACTGGAAGAGTTGGAGGCATAATCCAATTGTCTTGCAATCCCCTAATCAGCCTGTCAAGATACGTCAACATGACTGACGTATCTCGCCCTGCCACATCCCCCGGCGCTTCTCCGCTATTTCTGCGTGAAGACGAAGTCCGCCGCGGCATCGAGCTGCTCTATTTCGGCTATACCAGATTGACCAACTCGATCGATCAGGAACTTGTCAAACAGGGTCTCGGGCGGGCGCATCACCGGGCATTATATTTCATCGCCCGGCAGCCCGACCTGACGGTGGGCGAACTGCTGCAACTGCTCGCGATCACCAAGCAATCGCTGGGACGGGTGTTGAAGGAATTGCAGGAGCGTGATTTCATTCTGACATCGCCCGGCATCGTCGACCGGCGCCAGAAGCTGCTGCGCCTGACCGAGAAAGGTGCCAGGCTCGAAGCCGAGCTGTTCCGACAGTTGCGAGAGAGACTCTCCTCCGCCTATGTGTCGGCCGGCCAGGAATCAGTAACCGGCTTCTGGCATGTTCTGGAGGGACTGATCCCGGGCAGCGACCGCAAGATGGTGTTCGACTTGCGCGGCGATAACGGCTGAGCGCAAAACGGTCCTGAGCGACCTTGTCAGGCTTCGCCCGCTGTATCGACCATCGCGTGCTCGATCGCGTCTTGGGGGCTCTTGTCGCTCCACAGGACGAACTGAAAGACCGGATAGAAGCGTTCCCATTCTTCTATAGCCAGATCGACAATCGTCTGCGCCTGATCGAGTCCGAGCATGCCGCTACCACCCAGCAAGGTTGCATGGCGGAACAGCAAGATATTATTATTCGACCACAGATCGAAATGGCCAAGCCATAGCTGCTCGTTTATCAGTCCCAGCGTCTCGTAAATGACCGGCTTCTTTTCATCGGGAACGCGAATTTCAGGCAACAGCAGAATTTGCAGGACATGGTCCTCGTTCCGCCAGACGGCCCGCATCTGGTAGCTTGTCCAATTGCCCTTGATCTCGACCGACAGCTCGTCTTCGCCGACCCGATCGACTGACCAGCCCCGCGCCTCGAAAAAGGCCGCCAGCATATCCACCGGTGGCGCTTCGTCCTGATCAAGCTGTTCCCATTGGTCGTCGAGCATTGTGGTTCCAGATCCTTTGTGCAGGAAAGCGTAGTGGCGCACTCGCCGGATCAGGGCAAGACAAGCGAGCCTCTGCCGCCAGATTGTTTGTGGGAACGCTGTGGATAAGGAACGGCGAACGACCGCCGGTCAGGGCTGTCGATCAGCCGCCGGTTTTCGGAGCAGCCGCTTTTCGTACCGCCGGTTTGCGCGGCGCTGCCTTGCGGGCGGCAGCAGTTTTCGTAGCCGGCTTCTTGGCTGGTGTGGCGTTGCCTTTTTCGAGAGCATCGATCCGCTTCTTCAGCGCATCGGCTTCGGCGCGAGCCTTGGCGGCCATTTCCTTCACCGCCTCGAATTCCTCGCGGGATACGAAATCCATGCCGCCAAACCATTCCTTGGCACGTTCGCGCGCGCCGGCTTCGGCTTCTCGTCCGACACCGGCAACGGTGCCGGCAAGGCCATTTAATACCTTTGAAATATCATCGAAAAAACGGTTCTGGCTTTGCATCTTGATAAACTCCATCGCTGGTCCATCGGACCCGAGAAAAACTGATAGCCTATATCTGGGATCTCGCAGCCGGAACCACAAGGGTTTCGGCGCCTGGATTGAGCCAGTCGATTTCCTTGTTGAGGACCGCCGCGAAACAGAGCCACGCGAGATATGGCACCATCAGCCAGGCGGCCGCTTTGCGAATGCGTCCGAAAACCACCGTCGTTGCCAGCGCCACCAGGAAAATGATGACGAGAAACCAGAAGGCAGCCGATACCTGATGCATGCCGAAGAACAGGATGGGCCAGAAAAGATTGAGCGCATATTGCACGAGATATAAAATGATCGCCGGAACGCGCAAAGGCGCACCGCGGGCATGCAGCACCATCGCAAACGCGGTTCCCATCAGCGTGTAAAGCAACGCCCAGGCAGCGCCAAATGCCCAGCCTGGCGGTTGTGCCGCCGGTTTTACCAATGACTGGAACCAGCGATTTTCTTCACCGGAATTAGCAAACTGGCTGAACATGAAACCCAGCAAAACGGTGATCGGGACGATGAACAATATCCAACGGAACAAGGACATCCGCAGCTGACCTTTTGAAGCAATCTGATTCACAGGGGCAGCATCCTTGATCGAAAATTACACGAATCGTCCGGGCAGGCTTGTTCCCAAGCCTTTTATGCTTCTAACAATCTCTCTGCATTTGGCCAGCGTTATGCCGTCGATTTTGCGGGAATCCAGATTTTGACAATAAGATAGGTACCGCACTTGGTATTTCCCGTTTGATCGCCATGTTGGTTGCATGGGAACATCCCCATGGAAACCCAACAATCCAGTGATTGTGACAAACAGGACGTGCTGCTAAGCGCTTTGCCATGAACGATAAAACAAATTCCAGTGCGCAGGATGACCCTCCCGCCCGGCTCAAGAAGATCGGCAATTTGCGGATGGTGTTCGAACGCGCCGCGAAATATCCCAAGGCGATCATATTTGCGATGCTGTCCCTGTTTGTCGCGGCGATGGCGACTTTGGCTATCCCCGCAGGCTTCAAGACCATCATCGACAAGGGGTTCATGGCCGGTAACGGTGATATCGCGCCCTATTTCCAGGGACTTCTGGGTGTGGTTGCCGTTCTTGCGGTAGCGACGGCCTTCCGCTTCTATTTTGTTAGCTGGCTCGGCGAACGCGTGGTTGCCGACATCAGGCTGGCGGTGCAACGCAATTTGCTGAGCCTCGCACCCGGCTTTTTCGAAGAAAACCGTCCCTCTGAAATTGCCTCGCGGATGACATCCGACACCGCGGTCATCGAACAGGTCGTCGGCACCACTGTTTCTGTGGCCTTGCGGAATATCGTCATCGGGATTGGCGGAATCATCTATCTGTTCACTCTCGCGCCGGCACTGACCGCCGGGTTGTTGCTGGCCATCCCGGTCATCATTCTGCCGATCGTATTCATCGGTCGAAAACTGACCAACGTTTCGCGATCCAGCCAGGACCGGGTTGCCGATGTCGGGGCGATGGTTGCCGAAACTCTGGGGGCGATGAAAATCGTCCAGGCTTTCGGCCAGGAAGAACGCGAGCACGAGCGTTTTGGCGGTGCTGTGGAAGCCACCTTTGATACTGCCAAACGACGTATCCGGCTGCGCGCCGCGATGACCGCTATCGTTATCGGGCTGATCTTTACCGGCATCGTCATGCTGATGTGGCGGGGCGCGATCGGGGTTGCGGACGGATCGATATCCGGCGGGACAATTGCGGCCTTCGTGCTGACCGGCGGTCTGGTTGCGGGCGCGTTCGGCGCCCTCACCGAAGTTTACGGCGATCTGCTGCGCGGTGCCGGCGCCGCCGGGCGACTGGCGGAATTGCTTTCCGAGAAGCCGGGCATTGCAGCCCCCGAGAATCCGATCGCGCTGCCGGAGCCTTCGCGCGGCCAGATCGCCTTTGACAATGTCACCTTTTGCTATCCGGCCCGCCCGGAAACGCAGGCGCTCGCCAATTTCTCGCTCACCGTGTCGCCTGGCGAGACGGTCGCAGTAGTCGGCCCGTCCGGTGCAGGCAAATCGACGCTGTTTCAGCTGGCGCAGCGCTTTTACGACCCGCAGGGCGGCTCGGTACGCATAGACGGCGTTGCCCTGCCCTCGGCCGATCCGGCGGAGATCAGGCATCGCATGGCGCTGGTGCCGCAGGAGACCGTTTTATTCGCCGCCTCGGCACGCGACAATTTGCGTTACGGGAACTGGGAAGCGACCGATGAGGAAATCTGGGAAGCCGCACGGGTTGCCAATGCCGAGAAATTCCTCCGGGCCCTGCCCGAGGGTCTGGACAGCTTCATGGGCGAATCCGGGACCCGTCTCTCGGGCGGCCAGCGCCAGCGCATCGCGATCGCACGCGCCTTGCTGCGCAACACGCCGATCCTGCTGCTCGACGAAGCGACATCGGCGCTGGACGCAGAGAGCGAAAAGCTGGTGCAGGACGCTCTGGAGCATTTGATGCAGGACCGCACCACGATCGTCATCGCACACCGTCTGGCGACGGTACGGTCGGCAGACCGGATCATCGTTATGGACGAGGGCCGGATCGTTGAACAGGGCGATCATGACAGCCTGATCACCAAGAACGGCCTTTACGCGCGGCTTGCCGAGCTGCAGTTCAGCAGCGCCGAGTCAGGCCGGTCTAAAATGCTATCCTGACCAGCCCTGTCGCTGTCGCGACGGTTGCGATGGATCAGGGCCGGCTTATCCCGGTTTCCGCGACTGGCGGAAACGGCGATATAGAAAATAGGCGAACAGATTGATCACCAGCAGACTGGAAAGCGACGGTACAATAGCGGCTTCGCCTGCCGATTCCCCGAAGACGAGACTGACGACGATTTTCAGAATGGTACCGACATTGATCACCAGCAGGCCCAGCCAGGGATTGCGCTGCCAGAAGGCGTAAAATAGCAAGAACAGGAATATCAGCACCGCAAGGATAAGGGCAAGAAGGGGAAAACTGCTGTTGTTGGATAGAAAGAGATCCGCCTCCCATTGCAAATAATCCCGGATCGCCGGATCTGTCGTAGCAGGAGCGGCAAACCAGAACAGGCTGGTCGCGAGCAGCAGCATGAAACCAAGCACATGCCAGACCTTCCGCCGATACGCATAATAAGCGGCGGGGATGATGAACAAGGGACGTGAATACCAGGAAAAGAGATTCTGGTGTCTTTCCCAGACCCATGCGCCCATGTCCGTTCCGGACAGATAGGCGGACAGGAAAATGGCAGCCGAATAGGTCAGCATCAGCCCGATCAACAAGAGCACGAGAATGTCAATTTTCGCTGTTTTGCTCTTGGTCATCGGTTGCCCTCTCGTCTTCGGCTGCATGCTATATGGACTGCGCGAAACTGTTTGGCAGGTTGCAGTTCACTTAAATCGCTTCCAGCAAAATGACGACACAGGCGTTGCCGGCGTTACCATAAAAAAAGGGCCGCGATATTGCTACCGCGACCCCTATCAACACATTGCCTAAACCTTAGTTAGGCGGGCGGCTAGCCTTGTTGAAGCTGCCATATTGTTCGTTGCCGACAAAACCGAACTTGGTCACGCCGCTGTCCTTGATCACCGCCAATGTACGATCGGTGGTCAGATAGGCGCTCAGCGGATCGGGCTGGAACTGGAGTTCTGGTTCGGGAACCATCGACTTCGTCTGGGCCAGATATTGCTTGACCTGGTTCAGCGTTACTTCGCTATCGTTCCAGGTAATCTGGTTGGTTGCCGTGATCCCGAGACGGTTTTTGACCGGATCGACAAAATCTTCCGGCGGCGGACTATCGTCTGCAACTGGGAGGTCGATCTTTACCGCGTGCGTTTGCACAGGGATTGTGATGATGAACATGATGAGAAGAACCAACAAGACGTCGATGAGCGGCGTCGTGTTCATCTCCATCATTGGCTCGCCATCATCGCTTCCGCCACTCATAGCCATTCGTGCGTCTCCTTAATAACTCTGGTTGCCGGTCGAATTTATTCGACGACAATTGGCGTGGACAAAAAGCCCACTTTTGCAAAACCGGCGCGCTGCATTGTGTAGATAGCACCGCCGATACATTTATAGGGCGTGTTGATATCACCGCGGATGTGCACTTCGGGCATATCTTCCGGTGTCATATTTTCCACCCCGCCAAAGGAATCGATCTGGTCTTCGAGCTGTTTCACGGCCCGGGTCACCAGTTCGCTGGAATTGACCGGAGTAGTGTTCCAGTACACCCGGCAATTGCCGCCAGGAGTGGCTCCTGAATAGCCTTCTTCACCCGGATCACGTCCTGCGGCATCGGTCGTCGTAACCGACAGCAGCACATTTTCGCGCTTCGTCGTGGTCACTTCAAACGGAAGCACCGGAAGCTCGAGTTCCACTGTCTGGATAACCACCGGAACCGCGATCAGGAAAATGATCAGCAGGACCAGCATAACGTCCACAAGTGGGGTTGTATTAATGTCGGATAGAGGAGTCTCCTCCGTGCTACCGCCCCCAACATTCATTGCCATAGGATTTTATCCTCTCAAAACTAAACCATCTGAAGGGAACGAAAGCCCCCTTGTCGTGCGTTGGCCAGGTTGCCGCCGCGACATGCGGCAAGCAACCCGGCCCCCGGCTTATTTCTTTGCGGCAGGCGCAGCAGGCTTCGCAGCAGCCGGAGCGGTCTTAACACCACCAGCAGTTGTTGCGATTGGTTTAACGCCGCCATCCGAAGCCATGTAGCCCAGAACGTCGTTAGAGAATGCTGACAGCTGTTCAGCGATCCGCTTGTTGCGTCCTTGCAACCAGTTGTAGGCAAGAACGGCTGGAACAGCCACACCAAGACCAAGTGCGGTCATGATCAGTGCTTCACCAACCGGGCCAGCAACAGCATCGATCGATGCCTGACCAGCGATACCGATTTTGATCAGCGCGCGGTAAATACCGATAACCGTACCGAACAATCCGATAAACGGCGATGTCGCACCAACGGTAGCCAACCAAGGAAGGCCGGTTGCCAGTTTGGACTTGATCAGGTCCTGCGAACGTTCGATCGAACCGTGCAACCAGTCATGCGCTTCAACCGGATCGGTCAATTTCGCGTGATCGGCATCGGCTTTGATCGCGTCGTCGACGATCTGGCGATAAGCGGAGTTCTTGTCGAGCTTCGCAGCGCCTTCTTTAAGCGTTCCGGCACGCCAGAAGGTCGAGCGCATGGCCTGGCCCTGTTTCATCACTTTGTTCTGCTCGAAAAGTTTCGAAAACAGGATGTAGAAAGAAGACACAGACATAATTGTCAGAATTGCGAGAACGGACCAGGCGATAACACCGCCCTGTTCCATGGCCTCCCAGAAACCGAAAGCGTTTTGTGGTGCTGTCGAACCAGCGGCCAAAATTTCAATCAACATTTTAACATTCCCCTCAGGATAAGTTTGTAGCAAAAAATCTGGAGCGGGAAGGACATCGTATAATGCCCTCCCCTATATATTATTTGGGTATTTCCCAACGAACGGCGTTGGAATAATATCCGGTCGTCGCATTTCCGTTTGCGTCCAGAGAAGGACGGAACCGCGCACGTCGAGTCAAGTTTTTGCAGGCAGCTTCATCCAGATCAGCATGGCCGCTAGAACCGGTTATCTGGCAATCGCTTACCCGTCCGTCCGCATTGACTGTCAGACGGAAACGTGTGGTGCCTTCCCGTTCCTCGCGCAGAGCCCGCGAAGGATAATCGTTCGCATTGGCCCAGCTGCCAGGATTACCACGTGGCTCCGGCGTCGCCCTTTGTGGCGGCGGTGGAGGTGGTGGAGGTGGTGGAGGCGCTACAACCGGACGCGGTGGAGGCGGCGCGGTTGGAACCGTCCGAATGACCGGGCGAGGTGCAACCACGGGCGCCACGATGGGCGGTGGCGATACCACTGGTGGCGGCTCGATCGGCTTTTCAGGTGGTGGTGGTGGTGGCTCCTCCGGTTCTTCCGGCGGTTCTTCCTCTTGAATATCGATCATGTCCAGCTGCGTAGCAACCTTCTTGACCGCACTATAAGCTAGTCCGGTGACCAGCGCATAGCCAAGTAACAGGTGAATGATTACGACAAGAAAGATTGATACAATCTTGCTCGAACTCATCTCTTGGTCAGCATAAGCCATTCAGCAATGTAACTCCTTTTTCCCCATCGTAAGGTCGCGTGCCTCATCGCTGAAGCCCTTTACAAAGGCATGAGGCTTGAAAAAAACCATCGCGACCTTTGTTATCCCATGACAGCTTTTCGTTCGCATGAAAGCCATCTTAAATTTGTTTTAACGTGGTAGTTCCACGCAGGCAATCGCTTTATTGGTTCATCATCGATTAAGCTGTCAAAGACCCACTATAGGGGCTAAAACCAAGCATCCTGAAACCCAGCCCCGAGGAAAACATGCGCTCCTTCACATTTTTTGCCTTCGCCTTGCTTTTTAGCGAAATTGCGTTGTTTCCGGCTTTATCACAGGTGCCGGGCGACAACGATCCATTGCAATATGCGGACCTCGCCGACCTCAGCGCCGAAGCGCCGATCATCGTCCACGCGACGATCAAGGAAGCGATTAAAGTCGCTCCGGAAAGGGCGCCAAACGCTCCTCCGGGAACGCAACGCTTTTATATTGTCGCATCTACCAACGCGCTGATTCGCGGTCAGGGCGGGGTCGGAGAAACGATTCGTTACGTCGTTGATCTGCCGCTTGATGCGCGGGGTCGGGCCCCCAAGATCAAGAAGCAGCCGTTCATTATTTTCGCCCGTCGACCATCGAGCGGCGGCGACAATGTCCAACTAATAGCCAAGGACGGGCAGATTGCCTGGACAGAAGTTCGCGAACAGAGAGTGCGTTCCCTGGTCCGCGAACTGGTCAGTCGCG
>TARA_R110000772_G_scaffold30512_3_pt1 | contig 15531 bp, 27 predicted proteins | sample TARA_R110000772 | Tara Oceans TARA_R110000772 (sample SAMEA4397948) | marine metagenome | biome: Polar Biome; feature: [SRF] surface water layer (ENVO:00010504); material: water (ENVO:00002006), including particulate matter (ENVO:01000060) such as... | depth 5 m | reverse complement strand
ACGCTGTTTAACCCACTTGTCAGTGCGTCCAAATCGTACAGCAACTGAGTCGTAATCTTCAGTGCCATCAGCAACAAGGGCTTGGATAACATCACACTCATCGAGAGGATGCATATCTTCACGCATCATGTTTGCATGGAGGCCAACTTCACCATCGTCTGAGTCAAGAACAATACAAGATACAAGGTCAGTGTCTTGGTACAATTCTTTGAGTGCTTCAAGTCTACGGTTGCCATCAATTACCTCGTATGAGCTGTCACCTTGAACAACGACAAGATTGTGTAGCATACCTTTAGATTGGATTGAGGCTTTTAGTTGGTCGATGCTATCTTTACTGGATTTTACTTTGCGTACATTGTTTGGGGAGTGTACAAGCTCCTCTAATTTAATTTGCTGTTGCATTATTGTGGCTCCCTAATTGCGTTTAATAACTCAAATTTGCCACCCATTTCCAATTTGCCGTTGAACATTTCAAAAGGTAAATCATCAAACGAATGTATATATACTGTATGAGCTAACTTCTCTCTTGAGCGTTCATGGTCTCTTGTATAGATTTCAATGCTAACCATGGTTGAGGCATCGCCAGCATTTCTTTCTGCATTTAAAACAACTTTAGTTGAATCAATAGACACGCTTGAATTGTGGTATCCCATTATTTAGTCCTCCAAACTCTTACTTGTTCACTGCCGACAACCTTACGCTGTACGGCACGTTTGTTACGTCTGAATAGCGAAGAGCAAAGCCGTTGTGCTTCTGTGGCGTTACTACATAAGACGCTATCATTTAATTCCATTTGGCTTGCAATTTTGCTTGTTTCAGTATCCCAAGCTGCATTCCAGATAGGAACATCTTTATCAATCTCCATCTAATCCTCCATTATTTTGTCGGTTATTGTTTTTGAGGCAAAGGCTACACCAATCCACAGGGGCGCACCAATTACCGAAACAAGCAGAGTCGGATTGATTCCCACACCTATTAACATCAGAAGAATTAAGAACGATAATGTCATATGAACAGTGACGAACCACCCAATCCATCGGGTTTTGTCGTTTATACTCTGCCACCTGCGGATGTAATTCAGCATCTTTAATCTCCGTCATTGCAAATAATCTCTGTACCTTCACCGAGGCACTTCTGGCATGTAAGTAGCCTATCTTCTATGTAACCACCGTGGTCATAGTCAGGGACACCAACCTCATAAAGGGTGGCTCCCCTTCCATCACACTCATCACATTCAATTACATGTTCCAATTCGACATGAGGTAATACCATGTGTATTCCTTTCCAAATAAATCTAAGAAACCTGCAATTATGATTGATATAAAAGCGTATAGAATAAGTGTTACTGCGGCATTCATGCTAAACCTCCGTAAAGAATAGTGGCCTATAGTCTTCATTCTTAATATCATCGGCATTTCTAATTTTAATTACAAGGTCAGTTCGTGAACCTATAAATACAACGTCTTTATTAAACTGAGTCAAGCTTGTTTGTGGAGGAATAACATCTCCATCTTCATCAACGCCAAGAAATACACCCCTGCCACAAAGAGGCGATGGGTAATTTCTGTGTATCCAGAAGTATTGGTCTTCCTTGTAAAGACCTTCATCATCTATATAAGCGGCGTCTCCATTCTCATAGAGCCTGACTACCGTAAAGATTGATGAGCCAATAAGCTCGTTGTAACCTTCATAACGACCATTGGCTGTGTTAGCTGGTGATATAGATATTGTTTGAGTGAAAGGGTCAATGACCGTCTCAACTGATGTAAACTCTTGCATGTGAACCTCCTGTGAATTGTTCACAAAAAAAGGGTAGAGGCCATGATCAGAACCCCTACCCTCCCATTCTATTCTAGGTTGGAGGCTCCTAGAACGGAATATCGTCTACAGGCTCACTGGTTGTACCACCAGCCTGTGATGGACGAGATGCTGATGCACCATCGTCTGATGACTTTGAGGCAAGACGGAATGTGCTACCTGCACCTGCCAGCTTGACCTTGAAAGAACGCTGTTTAACACCGTCCTTCTCGTACTCCTCGATGATAGGGAAGCCCTGAACAAAGACAGTTGTGCCTTTTGTTGCGTACTTCTCAATGACATTGGACACGAGGCCCTTGCCATTGCTACCATCCCAAGCCTCTACACGATACCAGTGGGTCTTCTCCACTTTGTCGCCAGCTTTGGTAGTGTAACCTTCATTGACTGCAACAGAGAAGTTAGCAACCTTAGTACCGTTTACGTCACGGATTTCTGGGTCAACACCAATGTTACCTGAGATAGTGATTTGTGCGAAGTTCATGTCATTTTCCTTTACGTTTGACATTTGAGGGATGGGGGCATCACGTCTACACCCCCTGTCACGGCATTACGACCATCGTACGCTGGTATCCGTGTCAATTCTGTGATTTAGAATGAGGCGAAACATCCACCCATTCATAACCAAAACGATTCCACTTTGGCTTTTTATAACCTGCAATGCGTTTAGACACATACAGAACTGCGGAGATGATACAGCCGCCTATGACAGCCGCCATCATGCCAGCGAATGTGCCAGCGAACATAACAATGAGTAGCACCGTGGCACCTATGTCAATTGGTATGTCCCAAAAAAGCACTTTCTTAAAATCAAATTTGGCTAACAAAAATATTATTGCGAACGCCGAGAATACACCAGCGATGAGATAGAAGACCATAATTTTCTCCATTGAATTTTGCCCAGCAACTCTAATGAGTCAACAACCCAAACGTGGGCCATGCCGAATAGAACTAAGCCAAGGATTTTGAGGAATAAAGCCATAGCCGCTACTATACCTGATTTGAAAATCATGTAGGCGTAGAAGACTATAAGTGTGATTGCAATTACATATTTAATTAGCTTATCGTTTTCCATTTGAGGCGCTCCATAGGTTTGTGACTTGCCTCCGGCTGTAAGTGATGCGTCTTTCTGACAAGAACCTCCGGAGGATAACCCTGTCTACTGCATACAAAAAAAGGGAGAGTAGAGCTGTGAAGCCCCACCCTCCGGTCTGCTATTCTAAAGTGAAATCCTTAGAACCATAATCAACATCGCTTGGCTTTTCTACCAAGCCTGTATCTCTGGCAAAATCCCAGAAGTGATGCTGGTTAGCCATATAGGTCTCCATGGTCAGTTGATTCTTACGCATCTTGACCCGTTGCATTCTCGGTAGTTCTGACAGTGTCTGATACATTCCGAAGCTGATACCAGATTGAGAAGCGGCATGAGTGCGTGTCTTGTCTCTGGCAACTTTGAATGACTCGTTGAGTGTCCAGTACTGAACCCGAAGACGCTCCAACTTCTCGTCAAGGTCATCGATAGTGTTTTGTGTTATCTCAATGCCAACATCGTTACGGATAGCAGAAGCACGCTCACGCCTGACCTTCTGTCCCTGATTTGCTACGTTATCACGCATCTTCTCAAACATCCGAGGTAGCTGGTCGCCCAACTTGGCTTGGATGATGACATCGTTACCGTCCTCAAAGTGGTCGATAAGCTGACACATGAGCATGTTGAGACGCTCCAGCCATGCCTTGTGATAGTCAGGCTGTGGTTTAAGGTCGTCCTGTAGTGCTTTAGCTACACGGTCTAGGTTTTCTGTTGTCATGTCGTTCATAAGATTCTCCTCTAGTTAAGAAGGGGTGACAATATCGCCACCCCATATTTGGCTTACATCCAGTCGGTTGTGCCAAAGTTGTCAATCAAAGCAAATGCTCTGTCTGTATCGCCAGACTCTAATGCTTGGCGTACCTCGTAATCATCCCAGATAGATGACCCTGCTATAATCATGTCAGCCGCCATGTCCTCACATACTTGGTTGTAAGCCTCTAGCTCGTCCAGTGTAGAACGTGTGATTGGAAGGATGTTTGAAGTTTTGATAGATGTAGTCATGTCATTCTCCTTGACGTTATGTTTAACACTCACGCAATGCGGTGTTTATGGTTCACTACGACTTCCTCTGTTGCGGATAGTCAATAGCTTTAGCCGAGGTGACAACATTCATATGATGGTTGGAAGGAACCGATTTGCGCCCTATAGCAAATTGGAAGGAACCGACCTTCTTATGCACTGAGTTAGAAGATTGCTATTTACTCTCCGTGTGCAAGGGAGTCATCATTCCATGATAAACTAACGGTTTGTGTGTGTGTTCCTCCCCCTAACCTCCGAAGAAGTTCTGAAGAGGATTGAATGCTACCCTTCTTTTGGGTGTGCATTCAATTTCTTGAAGTAACGCTTCTGGCAACGTCCCTCTTGATGCGAAGAGTAACGGCATGGAGCGTAGTGGTAATTCATCTACTTCAGATGAATAACGAAGTGGAATGGCTTTACGTTATCAGAGAGAGGAAACGGCCCAGAAGTGTAGCGTGATTGACCTGACAAGGACAGGTCAGCTTGTCTGGCAAGACACTGCGTAGCAATCTAACGGACGGCAAAGCCCTCATTTCGTAAATTAGGGTATTGACAGAGGGTACGTTTTGCTTTGTATAATACGTCCGTAACCAATTGGGTCTCGGAAATGACAACAGCAAACGAACAACAACAAGAGCGTTATAAAAGCGGATTGGTTCCGATGGATGACATTGAGAAACATGCTCCGATGGCTAAGGCTGTGAACCAGCAGATAACAGAGACACAGCAGGAATTAGTGCATGCTATCTTGCATAATGGTTGCAACCCAGCAGAAGCAGCGGAGACGTTGGGTAGAAACAAGAGCTGGGCTTATAATACACTGAAGAAACAGCATGTTATCGAGTATAGACAACAGTTGGCTATGATGACTTTGGGGTGGGACGCTACACAAGCGATGGCGACAATGCGTGAACTGCTAAACAGTAAGTCACAGCATGTACGTCTCGAAGCGGCTAGAGACTTGATGGATAGAGCAGGATTCAGACAGGATGCAGTCAGGGCTCCCTCTACCGCAGTACAGATTAATTTCAACGTTGACTAGGGGGCCCCACGGTCAAAGCGGTGCCTACAGAAGGGGCCTTAGAAATTGGGAGCGTGATATATATAAAGGTCAATCACACACACGATAGACTTAAATAACCTAGTTCTTAGTTATATTTTTTTTTACAGAAGGAGTTTTGATATGGGCGATGGCGGTGGAAGAAGTGATGGCCCTGAGCAATCTAGGCCAAGTAACATTCAGAAAAAAGCTAGGGACAAAAGAAACAAGGCTGAAGAGCAGGCTCTTGGCAAGGGGTCTTACGCTCAGAGTAGCGGTGGCAACATTGTAAGAAGTAGCAGTGGTTCTGGTGTAACGACAAGCAAGGGGCAGGAAGCCAAAGAGGATTATAGGGAGGGTTTGTTTGAGAAGTCTGACCTTTCTACTTACAGTCCATTTGGGGATGTAGTTGTTTCTGAGAAGGGGAGAGATGTTGCTAAAATGCAACTTGAGTACCGTCAGAAGAAAGACCCGATAGCGTTGTTAGGCAAAGCTCTTCCGTTTGGAATTGGTACTGCTTTGATGGGCATTGGCTCTATGAACAGAAAACAGCAACTTGCTAACCTTGCTAATAGAGGACAGCCTCAGTTTAGATATAGTAGCTCTGGCAGGTTTGTTGTTGGCGGTGTTTCGTCTCCTGATTCTGGTGGGAACGGAGGGGACAATGTAATCAACTCTTTTTCAAGCGGTGTAAGTGAGGGCGGTGATAACGGTTCGCCTAGTTCGACTAGCACAACAAGTAAGACTACAGCTACTTCAACACCTCCTAAAGCAACAAGTGAAGCGGCAAGACGTTTGCTGAATCAAAGTGCTGAAAAAGGTGCTAAGAGAAGGAACTTACTTAATAGGCCATCCATCTAATGAAGTTAGACTTTAAGCCCGCTGGTCCTGTTGCCAAAGCATTCATGCGTGACAAATCTTTTGTCAGAGGTATTCGGGGTCCAGTTGGTTCTGGCAAGTCAGTTACTTGTTGTATGGAGATAATGCGAAAGGCTGTCACTCAAGCCCCTAATTCTGCTGGGGTACGCAGAACGAGATGGGCAGTCATTCGTAATACCAATCCCCAATTAAAAACTACGACTATTAAGACGTGGCGGGATTGGTTCTCGGACGAGGTTGGCAGGTTTGTGTGGAGTCCTCCCTACACGCATCTTGTCAACTTCGCCTTGGGAGATAAAACGACAGTTGAGTGCGAGGTAATCTTCTTGGCTTTGGACAAGCAGGAGGATGTGAAGAAACTACTCTCCCTTGAACTAACTGGCGCATGGATTAATGAAGCAAGAGAGATACCCAAATCTATTGTTGATGCGGCTACTATGCGTTGTGGCAGATTTCCTTCTATGAGAGATGGCGGTCCTTCTTGGTTTGGCGTTATCATGGATACAAATGCACCTGATGAAACTCATTGGTGGGGTATAATGTCCGGTGAGGTACCTGCTCCTGAGTACATGTTATCAGAGGAAAAGCTTTTACTTGTTAAGCCTGATGATTGGACGTTTTTCTCACAGGCGGGAGCTTTAAAAGAAATACGTGGTGAAGGTGGTGCCCTAGAAGGATACGACAAGAACCCGAAAGCCGAAAACTCAGAAAACATACAGCCCGACTACTATACTAAGATTATTGCAGGTAAAACGCCTCAATGGGTAAAAGTGTATGTTCTAAACCAGTATCAAGCACTTATGGACGGTAAACCTGTCTATTCTGCTTTTAGGAAGGAGACTCACGTTGCTACATCGCCAATCGAACCGATTGATGGGATTGAAGTTATTGTCGGCATCGATTTCGGCAGGACGCCATCGGCTGTCTTCTGCCAACAGCTACACTCAGGGAAATGGACCATCTTCCATGAAATCATCGGAAGCGACATGGGAGCAGGAAGATTTGCAGAAGTCCTTAAAAGAGAAATTACAAGAAACGAATGGGACAAGCACACATTCAAATTCGTAGGAGACCCTGCTGGGAACCAAATGGCTCAGACATCAGAGCAAACGCCCTTTATGATACTAAGGGCCGCAGGTATTAACGCACATCCAGCTCCTAGTAACGATGTTATTATGAGGGTCGAAAGTGTAGAAGGTGCGCTAAACCGCATGACTGATGGCTATCCTGCTGTTTCTATTAGTCCTAACTGCACTGTATTAATCTCAGGGTTTGAAGGCGGCTATCAATATAAGCGTCATTACCACATGGGTAACGAGAAGTACGAAGAACGACCTTCCAAGAATAGATTCTCTCATATACATGACGCTCTTCAGTATGCGTTCTTAGGGGGTGGTGAAGGACGGAGAGTTATTTTCGGTGGGAACAGGCCAGCTTCCCATACAACCGTGGAGAGGGTTAGTAATCCATTTGCGAGACAGAAATCAAGAAACAGCAGACTTGCGAGAAGGACTGCTGGTATATGAAGTGGATAATTGTATTCTCCAAAGCTAAGAATATTGGCATTTGGAAGTGGTTCACAATGGGTAGGGAAGACTATAGCCATGTGTTTGCCGTTAGATATGACGTTGAATTAGACTGCTGGTTCCGTCTTGAGTTTGCTAGTGAGAGAATGAACTTCGAAGCAGTCCGTGGTGATGAAGCAGATATATTATTTGCACATATGATGAGTAATTGTATCTGCGTAGATGTGGAAGTAGGGGCAGATAGCATATATTTTCCACGTTGGCTTTACTGTGTGAGCTTTGTAAAACACATTATAGGCTGTAATAAATGGTGGATACTGACTCCGTACCAGCTTTATTGTGAATTGATTAAAAATAATGGACAGATATTGTTCTCAGAGAAACAGGAGACCTAAATGGGAAGTATACTTAGTAAGCCAAAGGCGCCACCAATGGACCCAGAGCTTATAAAACAGCGTGAAGCAGAAGAATTACGCCTAAAAGAAGAGGGTGAAGCAGAAGAAAGACGCAAAATGAACTCTGATAGAGTCAGAAAAGCTAATCTTATAGGTTCTCGCTCAACTCAAAGTGAAGATATTGAGGGTTTTACTGGATTTCGCAGGAAACAACTGGGAACTACCCAGAACGATATATCATAAGGGGCTAATATGTACGGTGCAGGACAAGGTGACGGACAGCCAACAGTAGGCAGTAACGGCACAAGCGATAAAGAAGAACTTAAACGTATTATGACCAGATATAAGAAAGCCAAGGGTCGCTGGAACTCTTGGACTGACTTATGGGAGGAAATATATGATTACGTTATTCCTCATCGTGAGAGCTTCTTTCAGGAAAGCTCAGCACAGCGTAGAACAGAAAATATCTATGACGAAACTGCTGTTGTCGGTCTTCCTAAGTTTGCTAGTCGTTTACAACTTGGTTTCTTTCCACCAAATGGTCGTGCATTCCGCCTTGCCGCTGGTCCGGATTTCCCTAAAGAGATGATGACTAAGGACTTACAAAAAGAACTCGATAAAATTACAGACATGATTCACGAGGGATTGCGTAACTCTAATTTTAATTCTGAATTGCACGAAGGCTTACAAGACTTAGGCATAGGCACAATGAATATGCTGGTCGAAGAAGGCAGGTTCCAAGGTGATTTGCACTTCACTGCTGTGCCGCCAACAAACCTAGCTCTAACTGCTGGGCGTATGGATGGTGTATCTGACTGGTTCAGATGGAATAACAACATGGACATCACTGAGGTGAAGCATCGTTATCCTAAAGCGAAGTACACCGGCAAGATGTTGCAAGAGCAGAAGAAAAACCCAACTCGCAAAATGAAGATTGTAGAAGCAACTCTTTATGACGAGAACAATAGATTTAAAGATGAGTACACATATTACCTAATCTCTGAGACTGACAATGAAATTCTTCTTAAAGAAGTCATGACAGGTCGTGGTTCTATTCCTTGGATTACCACACGTTGGTCTAAATCTGGGTTTGAAGTATGGGGTCGTGGTCCTGTATTACAGGCAATGCCAGCTATTAAGACTGTAAATCTTACAGTACAGCTTATTCTTGAAAATGCTGAGATGGCGATTGCTGGTTCATACGTTTATGATGATGATGGTGTGTTTAATCCTGATAACATAACTATACAGCCCGGAACATTTATACCTAGAAGTCCTGGGTCTACTATTGATACACTGCAAAACGCTGGACGTTTTGATGTAGGACAGCTTGTTCTTGACGATATGCGTAGAAATATCTCCAAGGCACTGTTTATTGATGAACTTGATTCAAGACCTAATGCAAGAACACCACTATCTGCGACTGAAGTATCAGAAAGACTAGCTGATGTTGCAAGAGACATGGGTGCTGTTGCAGGACGTATGCAGAAAGAATTTCTTCAGCCTTTAGTTGAGAGAATTATCTATATCTATACGAAGCAAGGTCTTCTTGACATCCCGAAGGTAGATGGTCGTGAACTGCGAATTGTGCCAGTTTCTCCCCTGCTCAGAGCGCAAGACCAACAGGACGTTTCTGACTTTGTTAGATTCCAACAAACCGTTGCATCTACTTTCGGGCCCGAAATAACTCCTGCTTTGTATGAACAAGAAAAGGTTGTTCAGTTCCTTGCTAGGAAGTTTGGTATAGCAGAAGAGCTTCTTGCTACTCAGGAACAGGTTCAAGGTAATGTTCAGATGATTCAGCAGTTATTGCAAGGTCAACAAGGACAATAGGGAAGAATTATGAAGGAAAAGATTAATGCGTCGATTGATGGCAGAATGTACCCCAAGGAAGTTGATAAAGACCTTAATAGTAAGGCCAATGGTTTATTTGGCGGTGGGATTGGAAAAGATTTCCTACAATATTTGGAGTCGATTACAACGAATAGTATACACCCTGCGGGCACTGGAATCGAGACTCTAGCCCATGCAGAAGGTGCTAGATGGTTAGTTGCTGTTATTAAAAAGAGAAACGAACTAGGAAGGAAACAAAATGATTAAAGAGCTTAGTAAAAAACAAAAAGCAACAATGGAAAAACACTCTGTTCATCATACCAAAAAGCATATGGCTACTATGACAAAGAAAATGATGAATGGTAGTACATTTTCTGAATCACATAAATTTGCTATGAAAAAAGATGGTAAATAATGTCTAGTAAACCATCCAATCCAAAGCTATATGCCAAAGCCAGAGCTATCGTTAAGGCAAGAGTAAAGAAGTGGCCTAGTGCTTATGCATCAGGTCAATTAGTTCAGCAGTACAAGAAAATGGGAGGTAAGTATTCTTCATGAAGCAAGTTCCAAAATTAAACAAGACTATGGGTAAAGCTAAAAATATAGCAAGTGATTTGGATTGGGAAAACTTTTCTATTTTTTTAAAATCTAAAGGTTTAAGTTCTCAGGATTATAAAGAAGGCTCTAATGCTGGGAAAACAAGAATCATAAGGCAGTTTCATAAATCAAAAAGAGAAGGGGATTTACCGTTCTAATGAGCTTAGACAAATGGTTTAGCGAAAAGTGGGTTGATATATCCACAACAAAAAATGGCAAACATCCTCCTTGCGGTCGCAAGATGGGTGATGGTCGCAAATATCCTAAATGCGTTCCTTCATCTAAAGCATCTTCTATGAGCAAGTCTGAAAAGAAGACAGCTACAGCAAATAAGCGCAAGACTAACCCTAGTGGTGGTGGTAAGAAACCTACATATGCGAGGACGTAATGAGCGAAGCTTGGACAAGAAAAGAAGGCAAGAATCCAGAAGGTGGCTTAAATGCTAAAGGCAGAGCTTCCTACAAAAAAGGCAAGCTAAAGCCTCCTGTTTCTCGTAAACAAGCAAAGAGGTCTCCAAAAGCAGCGGCTAGACGTAGAAGTTTTTGTAAGCGGATGATGGGTATGAAAAAGAAGCTTACATCCAAAAAAACGGCTAATGACCCTAACAGCCGTATCAACAAAGCACTAAGGAAGTGGGATTGTTAATGTCAGAAGAAATGCAAGCAGAAGAACAAGTAGCTACCAATGAGGTTCCGTCTGGAGAGTTGGAGCAACCTTTGGAAACTACTCAAGAAAGACCTGATTGGCTTCCAGAGAAGTTCGATAGACCAGAAGAATTAGCGAATAGCTATGGTGAACTTGAAAGAGCTTTTTATTCACGCAAAGAAGATTTGCGTAACCAGATTGTTGGTGAGCTTAATGAAGAAGCTCAAGGCAACGCTCCAATTAGTCCAGCAGATTACGAACTATCAATAGAATCACCGGATGGTTTAGAATTAACTATATCAGACGATGACCCTATGGTTGATTGGTTCCGTAGTACAGCACATGGCTATGGATTATCTCAAGAAGAGTTTAATGGCTTAATTGGTGAGTATGCACAGATTGATGCTCAACGTGGTCCTAATTGGAATGTTGAGTCTGAGAAACTAGGAGAATATGCAGACAAGCGACTTGAGAGAGTTGATGGATGGGCAAGCAACAATTTAAGCGAAACTGCTTATAGTGTATTTGCTAGTGTTCCAGCTTCATCTGATATGGTTCAACTGTTTGAAGAGGTAATGGAACTTAATGGTCAGCCTCAGTTTAACATGACATCTGACTCAGAGTTTCAAGAACAACTTAGCATTGATGACTTACGCAGTATGCAGAATGACCCTAAATACTGGAAAGAAAAAGACAGAGCATTCATTGCTAAAGTACGGCAAGGGTTTGCGCAATATTCACGGCGTAATGGGTAATGTGAATTTTCCATTGCGTTTTTCTGTGAAAATGTGTTTGTACTAGAAGGCCCAAAAACAAAGGATAATCGGAAACGACCCCAAGTGGACGGATAACCAGACAGAACGAATATTAACTTTAACTTAATATAGGAGACGGTGTTATGGCTACACCTACAATTTCTACCTCCTTTATCGAGGAGTTTGAATCTGGCGTCCACATGGCTTACCAGCGTCAAGGCTCAAAGCTTCGTGGTACTATTCGCACAGCTAACGGTGTGAAGAATAAGACTACGTTCCAGAAAATCGGTAAAGGTTTTGCTACAACTAAGGCTCGTCATGGTAATGTTGCCCCGATGAATCTTGAGCATACAAATGTATCAGTCGTCTTAGAAGATTACTTCGCAGGCGAATGGATTGACGATTTGGACCAACTTCGCATCAATCACGATGAGATGATGGTTGCACAACAGTCTGGTGCTTATGCATTGGGTCGCAAAACAGATGACCTGATTATTGCCGCAATGGACGCAACTGGCTCAACTCTTCCTGAGACAACTAACGGTATCACACTTGCTTGGGCATTTAGCCTAATGGAAGCTTTTGGTAACGCAGATGTTCCAGATGATGGAGAGCGTTATTGTGTTGTTGGTTGGGAACAGTGGTCTCAGCTAATGGACTTGGACGAGTTCTCTCGTGCAGAGTACATTGGTACAGAGCAACTGCCTTTTGCTAACTCAATCACAGCCAAAAACTGGCTTGGCTTTACATGGTTCCCATTCGCAGGATTGGAATCAGTGAACAGTGATGCAAACCGTAAGTGTTTTGCATGGCATTCAAGCTCAGTTGGTCATGCTATCGGCACTGACGTTTCGTCAAACATGCAGTATCACAACGATAAAGATGCGTATTTTGTTCTTAATAAGATGCAAATGAACGCAACACTCATCGATGCGACAGCATGCTATGAACTCATCCTCAAGAAATAAGGAGACCAAATAATGGCTTTAGTTACAGCAAACCTGACTTTGGTAAACTACTCAGGCAACGGGTTCCACATTTGGCACTACGTTACTGCGGATGATACCAACAACCAAATTGATGCCGCTGGTTACTTTAACGGCGCATCAAATGAAATGAATGTTGGAGATGTTATCTTCGCTAAGACCTCAAACGGTTTTGGTATGGTAACTGTTCTCAGCAACTCTGGCGGCGTAGTCGATACCGGCGATGTTGTCAGCATGGCTACTGACTCACGTTAATGGCTAAACAACCTACTAAGAAGGCGGCGGTTAGTTCCGCCCCTTCTACCCCTAAGACGAAAGAGAAAGTATCTAAAGGATACACAGTAACTTTTGGTAAGGGTGTCACAATAGGAAAAGGTGTAAAGTAATGGCTAAAAAACCTATTAAAAAAGCTGGCAATAAAAAAACTAAAGGTTATTAAAAAAGAGGTTTCTAATGCCAACAACTCCATCAACGGATATTGAGGTTGCACAAAAGGCTATGGTCATGATTGGACTAGAGCCTTTAACTTCATTTACAGACAATACTGATGAAGCTCTTGTAGCTAACACAATATTTGAGGATGTTGTAGCAGACTGCCTTGGTCAGCATAACTGGAACTTTGCAACAGGACAGAAAACATTATCTCGTCTTGCTGATGTTCCTGTTGATAGATGGGATGCGGCTTATGCTCTTCCAACAAATCCAGAGGTAATGCAGGTAATAACTGTTACTATTTCAGATGCTCCTCAAAGGTATGATATTTATGAACGCTATGTTTATATAAACGCTCAAGTAGATGATGTTGTTGTTTTAAACTATGTATTTAGACCAGAGACTCAGTATTGGCCTCCTACATTTACTATGTGGGTTATATTCCGCTTGGCATCTGTTTTGGCTTTGTCTGTTACAAGAAAAGGCGATGTAGCCAACTCTTATACACAGCTTGCAGAACAGCAGTTTAGAAAAGCTAAAGCTAGAGACTCACAGCAAGTCACTACACAAGGACTTCGTTTAAGCAGATACCACAGAGCTAGATTAGGTTCAGGCATCTTCCAAGAAATAGAAGGCACATAATGAATGGCACTGCTTCGTTCGTTCTACACAAACTTTACTGCTGGGGAGTTATCCCCACTTTTATCATCTCGTATTGATTCTAATGCTTATAAGAATGGAACTAAGAAGCTAAGAAACTTCCGTGTTTTATCTCAAGGCGGAATTAGAAGAAGGGGTGGTCTTCGTTATTTACAGACGCTTGCTAATTTACCCTATCAAACAGAGCCTTATGTATATGATGAAAATGAAGCTTACATAGCTATATTCTCTCATCAGAAAGTACAGTTTGTAGATACCAGTTCTCCAACAGCTATAGCATCTACTATAACGTCATGTCCTTGGACTACAGCTATGATTGGGAGTCTACGTGTTGCTCAGTCTGGTGATACTATGATTGTTGTTCATCCAGACCTTCCTATGCAAAAAATAACAAGAACTGCGGCAGATACTTTTACAAGAGCCGCATATGCTTTTGATAGCTCAGATGGATTTATTCATCAGCCTTATTATAAGTTTGCGGCACCTAATGTAACTCTCAATCCAGCCAGTACAACTACAAACAACCAAACAATAACTGCAAGTGCGGCTATATTTAGCTCTGATTGGGTTGGTGAGGAAATAGAATTTATTGATGCTAATGGTGCTATTCATCATATAGAAGTAATTGCTTATCTTACTTCGACCACTATTACAGGAAAGTTTGATACAGCTCCTCATAATGGTGATGCTAGAACAACTTGGTCTGAGCAAGTATTTTCAACAAGGCACGGATATGCTCGCAGTGTTGTATTCCATGACCAGAGATTAATATTTGGTGGTTCAAGAGATTTACCGAACCATTTGTTTATGTCAAAGGCAGGTGAGTTTTTTAACTTTGACGTAGGTACTGGCTTAGATAACGAATCTATTCAAATACAAATTGCTGAAAATCAAGTTTCAGAGATTAGGTCTCTGGCTTCTTTTAGGCACCTATCAATCTTTACCTCTGAACAAGAGCTGTTTGTACCTACAACCGAGAACAGGCCACTCACGCCCTCTACAATCGCCGTTAAGAAGCAAACCTCTTACGGTAGTGGTGATGTTGTACCTGTGGAGTTTGACGGTGCATTAGTGTTTCTTACAAAGTCAAAAGGTGCTGTGAGAGAGTTTGTCTTCTCTGATTTAAGCCAAGCATATAACTCTGATGCATTAACCTTATTGTCTTCTCATTTAATTGGTACTCCAACGCAGATTGTTTCTCAACGTGAAGCATCTGACCAAGTTGAAGCTTATCTTTATCTTGTAAATGCAGAAGGCAAGATGCCTGTATTTATGTCTATTCGTAAAGAGCAGTTACAGGGTTGGGGTGAGTATTCTACTCAAGGAAACTTTAAAAATGCTGTTGTTGTAAACAGAAGGCTTTATTCGATTGTTGAGAGAACTGTTAATAGCTCTACAATTAAAACATTAGAGCTTATGGACAATGAGTATCATGTTGATTGTGCCGCTAAGTACACTAATGGAAGCCCTACTAAAACTTGGACTATAGCACATCTTCCTAATACTGAAGTTGTTGTTAAGTCAGGTAACTACTCTATGGGAACTTATACAACAAACGGGTCAGGTCAGCTTACATTAACTGAAGCAGTTAGTTCAGTAGAAATTGGATTAGACTTTACACCAGAGCTAACTACATTGCCCCCTGAGTTTCAGTTGCCAGATGGTATATCTGTTGGGCAAAAAAGACGTATTGTAAGAGCAGTGCTAGACCTTAACGAAGCACTCAATGTTAAGACCAGAGGTACGACACTTTTAATTAGGCGTGTAACTGATGACTTCTCTCTTGAGCCAGTTGCAGTTACATCCAGAAAAGAAGTGTATTTGCTTGGATGGTCATCTGAGGGTACAGTGACAATAAC
>TARA_R110000772_G_scaffold18400_9_pt1 | contig 15677 bp, 13 predicted proteins | sample TARA_R110000772 | Tara Oceans TARA_R110000772 (sample SAMEA4397948) | marine metagenome | biome: Polar Biome; feature: [SRF] surface water layer (ENVO:00010504); material: water (ENVO:00002006), including particulate matter (ENVO:01000060) such as... | depth 5 m | reverse complement strand
AGCGGCTTGCCGGTGACTTTCTCGATCACCGCGCTCAACACATCGTGGCTGAGCGAATAGCTCCACTTTGTCCCCGGCTGGTAGACCAGAGGCATTGTCGCGAGCCGCTGCATGAAGGTCATGATATCGGGTGTCGGCGCACTCCGGTCGAAGCCCGGCAGCGGGCTGCGGCTGACACGACCGGGCGTCAGGCCGGCGTCCAGATAGGCTTTCTGAATAGGGCCCTTGGAGATGATCGTATAACCCAGACCGGCCGTATGGGTCAGCAGCTGGCGGATCGTGATCGGTCCCTTTGCAGCCACGGTATTCTCGATCGGTCCTTCCGGCTCGGTCAAGACCTGCATGTCCGCGAAGTCGGGAAAAATATCCGACAGCGGCTGGTCCATGGTGATCAGGCCATCCTCGATCAGCATCATCGTCGCCATGCCGGTCACCGGCTTGGTCTGCGAATACATCCGCCACAATGTGTTGCCATCGACCAGCTTGTCACCGCCAAGCTTGAGCGAACCTGCAGATATCACCTGTGGTGCCGCCTGACCGAATCCGATCATCGCGAGCATGCCCGCCACCTTCTTTTCCGCAACATATTGATTGATGACCTTGGTCAATCCGGGAAAGCTTGCTGCCATTTCCCTGGCAACGGCCATGCTTGGCATCGCGGTCATAAAAGCGCCGATGCCGATGCCGCCGAGCACGGACCGCCGGGAAAATTGAGAGCCGTGCGACGACGTCGCGAATTGTTCAGATGTCATTTTTCTTCCTTCAGTTTCCAATCCACGGCCTTCGCGTAAAGCGTTGGCAGCCCGGCTTCCGCTATGTTGTCCAGCGGCCACCAGATATTATCACCTTTGTTAGTAACCATTTTTCCGTCCTGATAAACAGCCAAATCGACTTGGAGCGAAAAATGGGTGAAGCTGTGCTGGACAATATTGTCATGCACGCGCCACTCCCCGGCTATCGGTGGCGTCGCATGACCGTCATTGCCCGCCGCCCATCCGTCATCCGGCAGCCCGCGCATGCCGCCGAGCATGCCCTTCGGCGGTCGGGTCGCCAGCAATATCCGGTCCTGCTGCTCGATCCAGAAAAACCGCGCCCGGCGCACCGGCTTGGCTTTCTTCGGTGCCTTGACAGGAAAGCGTTCCATGTCGCCCATCGCGTAGGCCGCGCATTGTTGCTGCACCGGACAGATGTCGCATTTCGGGCTTTTCGATGTACAGATGGTCGCGCCGATGTCCATGCAGGCCTGGGCAAAGTCGCCGGCAGCGTGACTCGGGGTGATCGCGTCCATCGCCTCGCGGATTTCGCACTTGCCCTTTGGCAGCGGCGTATCGATGGCAAAGAGCCGCGCCACCAGCCGCTCGATATTGGCATCAACCACCACCGCCCGTTCGGCAAAGGCAATGGCGGCGATGGCGGCGGCGGTATAGGCGCCCACTCCAGGCAATTTTAAAAGCTCAGACTCTTTCTGAGGAAAGATTCCAGACATATTTTCAGTGACATATACCGCGCACTTGTAGAGATTCCGCGCCCGGGCATAATAGCCGAGCCCCGCCCAGGCGGCGAGCACGTCGGCTTCTTCGGCCCGTGCAAGATCCTGAACCGACGGCCAGCGCCGGGTGAATTTCTCGAAATAGCTTTTGACCGCGCCGACCGTCGTCTGCTGGAGCATCACTTCCGACAGCCAGACATGATAGGGATCGGGCAAATTACCGCCCGGCGGCGAGCGCCAGGGCAATATTCTGGCGTTATCCACATAATGTGCACCGATATTGGCAGATATTTTACGCGCTTTGGCGGAGAAACTATCGACGGCCATGGGCGTGCCATGCCATAAATGGTCATAATGGCGAAGAAAATTGGCATAACCGGTGATGAAAAGGCGGATTCCGCCGGGAACGGCAAGCCTGCGCCCAAAAAACCGCCGGTAAAGGCTCCCAAAAGGGCCAAAGCCAAAGCCTATCAGAAATACCAGCGTCCGCGCGGCGGGCCGGCGAAAAGCATCTCCGATCTGATGCCCGAAATCGGCCGCGCCGCCTTTCGCCGCTACGGCTTCATCCAGAGCTCCGTCGTCAGCCGCTGGGCGGAGATCGTCGGCGAACGCTATGCCGCGGTATCGCTGCCCGAATCGATCCGCTTTCCGCGCGGAGAGAAGGAAGGCGGGACGCTCCACCTGCTGGTTTCCGGCGCCTATGCGACGATGATGCAGCATATCGCTCCGGATATCGTCACCCGGGTCAATCGCTTCTTCGGCTATGGTGCGGTCAGTCATATCCGATTCAGGCAGGGTACGATAACCCCCAAGGAAGATAAGGAAAAGCGCGCAGTTCTGCCCCATTCGCTCAGACCAGCACCAATCCAGCTGGGCGAGAACCTCCGCGATATCGGTGACGCGGAACTGAACCGGGTGCTCGAATCGCTCGCATCGGCAGTTGCAAAGGCCGATGCGGACCTTAAGAACGATGCGCAGTTGAGCATAAAAGTCATCGGCAAGATCGGTGGCGGTGACAAGAAGAAGGACCAGACATGAAGTTGAGAAGCGCATATCTTGCTTCGGCACTGGCGGCAGCCACCGTGATCGCCGCACCGGCATCGGCACAACAATCGGACCGGGTCACCCTGTCATCCATGGGCGGCCATGTCATGGGCAACCCGCTCGCCAAGCACAAGCTGACGGAATATATGAGCTACACCTGCAATCATTGCGCGGCTTTCGAAGCGGAATCCCATCAGCAGCTGAAGACGAATTTCATCAACAAGAACCATGTCAGCTTTGAGATCCGAAACCTGATTCTCAACCCGATCGATCTGACTGCCGCCATGCTGGCGCGCTGCGGTGGTCGCACCAGGTTTTTCGGCAATCACCACGCTCTGCTGGCACAGCAATCGACCTGGCTCAAGAAATTCCAGTCCGTCTCCCCCGAGGTAATGGCGACCATGAACGACGGCACCGTTCCCGAGCGGCTCAGGAAAATCGCCAGGGCCTCCGGCCTTGATGAATTGATGAAGGGTCGGGGCTATACCGCACCGCAGATCGACGCCTGCCTGTCCGACAAGGCGGAGCAGGACAAGATACTGGCGATGACAAAACACGCGACCGTAACACTGAAACTTACCGGGACGCCCAGCTTCACGCTCGGCGGCAAGCCTCTGGCGAAGGTTCACAGCTGGGGTGCGCTGCAACCCAAATTGGCAGTCCTTCCGCAATAATATTCGACCATCTCAGGAAACAGGAACAGATTATGCGTAAACTCAACTATTTTGCACCCGTGGCACTTGCCCTGGCGCTGACCGCATGCGGCGAATCGACCGATGGCGCAGCCGGCGCAAGTTCGTCGGCGACCGTCGAGGCTGTCGAAGCCCCTGCAGGGCAAAAATGGTCCGAAACCGTCTCCAAGACCGAAGCCGGCGGCATCGTCATGGGCAATCCCGACGCGCCGCTCAAGCTGGTCGAATATATGTCGATCACCTGCTCTCACTGCAAGGATTTCGGGGAACAGGCGTTCGTGCCCTTGCGCGACAATTATGTCGATAGCGGCAAGGTAAGCTTTGAAATCCGTAATTTCGTCCGCGACCCGCTCGACCTTTCCGCCGCCCTGCTCTCGCGTTGCGGTGGCGAAGCGCCGTTTTTCCCGCTGACCGAACAGGCTCTGGGCTATCAGGCGACGATGTTTGAAAAAGCACAGGCGATCGGCGAAGCGACCTACAGCAATATCCTGCAATCCGATCCGAAGGTCCGCTTCGTTCGCCTTGCCGAACAGCTTGGCCTGATCTCCTTCTTCCAGCAGCGCGGTGTTTCGGAAGACCAGGCAAAAGCGTGCCTGGCCGACACGGCAGCGGCTGAAAAATTGATGAGCGACACCCAGAAAGGTGCCGAGGACTTCAACATCGAGGGCACGCCGACCTTCCTGCTCAACGGGCAGAAGATCGAAGGTACAAACTGGACCATGGTTGAAGCCAAATTGAAGGAAGCAGGCGCCCGGTAGGCGCTGAACCAATCGCAAGAGGGGGCGCGATTTGAAACTGCTCACTGATATCGCTTGCACGGGCCTGATCCCGTGCAAATAAAGAAGCTCAGACTTTCTGGCTTCAAAAGCTTTGTCGATCCGACAGAGCTGCGCATCGAAAAGGGGCTGACCGGCGTGGTCGGCCCCAACGGGTGCGGCAAATCCAATCTGCTCGAAGCCATCCGCTGGGTGATGGGTGAAAATAGCGCAAAATCTATGCGCGGTGCCGGCATGGAAGATGTCATCTTCGCCGGCACCCAGGACCGGCCCGAGCGACAATTTGCCGAGGTATCACTTACCGCAGAACGCGAGACGAACGACGTCTCATCGCTCCACGTCGGCGACAATGACAGCGAGCTGGAAATCGTTCGCCGGATCGAGCGCGGTTCCGGCTCTGCCTATCGCGCCAACGGCACCGATGTCCGGGCCAAGGATATCGCGCTGATCTTCGCCGACGCGGCGACCGGCGCGCACAGCCCGGCGCTGGTCAGCCAGGGCAAGATATCCAATATCATTTCCTCCAAGCCCGAAGCGCGTCGGGAAATGCTGGAGGAAGCCGCCGGCATTTCCGGCCTCCACGTCCGGCGCCGGGACGCGGAGCAGAAATTGCGCGCGGCCGAGAAGAATCTGGCCCGTCTCGATGATATTCTCGGCGACATGGAACAGCGCGCTGCCAATTTGCGGCGACAGGCCAAACAGGCGGAACGCTACCGCAAGCTGAGCGGTGAAATCACAACCGTCGAAGGCCGCCTGATCTACGCGCGCTGGAAAGAAGCCGCCGCAGCCGCCGATATCGCCAGAGCCGAAGCCGAAACCGCCGAGACCAGGGTCAGCGAAGCGCAAAGCGAGCAGCAAGCGGCTGTATCCGCACAGAATGACAGCGCCAAGGCGCTCGGCCTGCTGCGTTCCGAAGTACAGCGCGCACGGGAAGAAGCCAGCGAATCCAGCCACCGGCTGCTGACCCTGACCAACGAGCGCGACAATCTGAAATCGCGGCTGCTCGACCTGCAGGCACAGGCCCAGCGGATTCACGATGACAATGCCCGCGAAGACCAGCTGACCCGCGATGCGATGGAGGCGCTGGACCGTCTCGAGCAGGACGAGAAGAGACTGTCGACGGAATTGTCCGGCCTGACCAAGGAACGGCCCGATCTCGAACGCGCCGCCGAACGGTCCGAGCGCGCGGCCAGCGAGGCCGAGGTCGAACTCGCCAAGGCTGTCGCCGAGGAAGCCCGGATTCAGGCAGAGATAAAAGTCGCCAATGCAGCGGTCGATGCCGCGCAGGCGCGCCATGACCGGCTGGCTGTCGAACTGGATCGCCTCAACGCCGAACGCGCCGAGATGGGCGATGAGGCGGAGTTGCAGACCGCGCTCGCCGAAGCAATTGCGACCCGCGAAGCGGCTCAGGTGAAGGCAGACGGCAGCGGCGGCAGGATTGCCGCGCTCGAGGAACAGCGGGTTCAGGCCACCGCAGCGCGCGATGCCGCGCAATCGGGCCTCGCGACGTTGAAAGCCGAACTGGCCGGGCTGCGCTCGGAACATCACGCGCTGGATCGCGAGCTGTCAAAAGTCGAAAGCGCGCACAAGGCGATCGATCAGGTCAAGCCTGCACCGGGCTATGAACGGGCGCTGGCGGCGGCGCTGGGCGACGATCTGCTCGCCTCGGTCGGCGAAGACGGCGATCGCTACTGGGGCGGCGGCGATGTCGCCTCTTCCGGTTCACCACCCGAGGGTACAGAGACCTTGCTGGATCAGGTGCAGGCCCCGAGCGAATTGCACAATCGCCTGTCACAGATTTTTGTCGCCGATAGCGATGTCGGCCAGGCACTTGCGGTGGGCCAGCGTCTTGTTACCAAAGCAGGTGCCCTGCGCCGCTGGGATGGCTTTGTCGCTCGCGACGACGGCAATGCCAGCGCCGAGCGGCTGGTCCGCGCCAACCGGCTGCGCGAATTGCAGGATATGCTGGTCCCGGCCGAGGAAAAGGTCGCGACGGCGGAAGCCGCCCTGGTCACGGGACGCGAAGCGATGGTGGCAATCGAGGCCCAACTCGGCGAAGCCCGCACCGCGCGTCGCGATGCCGAGGAAGCGCTCCGCCAGTCATTGCGCGAAGCCGATCAGGCGGAAGAAGCGCTGGCCTGGCTGCAGAAACGCACCGCCAGCCTCGCCGAACGCGATGCCGCGCTGAAAGCGGAAAATGCCACCGCATTGGCCGAACTGGAATCCGCGCAAAAGGAACGCGCCAGCCAGCCCGACGGGGCGGAGCAGGAACGCGCGCGAGCGGCCTTGCAGGACCAGCGCGACGCAGCACGGCAACAGGTCATGTCCGCCCAGGCTGCGCTCTCCGGCATCGACCAGAGGCTCGCGCAGGTGAAGGAACAGAAGGCCGTCGCCAGCGCGCAAATCCGTTCGTGGCAGGACCGCTCGGGCGAAGCCGAAGCGCGGATGAAGGAAATGGCCAAACGCGGCGCGCTGATCGAGGCCGAGGTCGAAAATCTCGCCGACCGACCGCGGGTGATCGAGGTCGAGGTCACAAAGCTGGAAGAACGGCAGGAAGCTCTCAACGCAAAAGTGGTAGAGAAAGACGCCGCGCTACAGGCCGCCGAACTCGCCCAGCGCGACCATGAGGACCGGCTCAACCAGGCCAGCGAATTGCTCAGCCAGGCCCGCGAAACGCGCGCCGGCGCCAAGGCCCGCGCCGAAAACCAGGATCTGCGGCGGATGGAAATGGGCCGGATTTCTGCCGAGAAATTCGAATGCCCGGCGGTGGTATTGCCGAAGAAGCTCGAATTTGACGAGAATACGGTCGGCGAAGCATCGCAGGAGTCAGCCGAACTCGAACGGCTTTCGCTCAGCCGCGAACGGATCGGCCCGGTCAATCTGGTCGCCGCCGACGAGCTGGCGGAGCTGGAAGGCGAATGGGAAGTCTCGACCAGGGAAAGCCAGGACCTGAACGAGGCGATCCATCAATTGCGCGGATCGATCGGCAGCCTCAACCGCGAAGGCCGCCAGCGGCTGCTCGCCGCCTTCGAGGAAGTCGACCAGCATTTCCAGCGGCTGTTCGCGACCCTGTTCGACGGCGGCAAGGCCCATCTCGAGCTGATCAACAGCGACGATCCGCTGGAAGCCGGGCTCGAAATCATGGCCCAGCCACCGGGCAAGAAGCTGACCTCGCTAACTCTGTTATCGGGCGGCGAACAGGCATTGACCGCAGTGGCGCTGATCTTCGGCCTGTTCCTGACCAATCCCGCGCCGATCTGCGTCCTCGACGAGGTCGACGCGCCGCTCGACGATGCCAATATCGAGCGTTTCTGCGACCTGCTCGACAAGATGGTGGCCGAGACCAGCACCCGCTATCTGATCGTCACCCACAATGCCGTCACCATGAGCCGCATGCACCGCCTGTTCGGCGTGACCATGATCGAGCGCGGGATTTCGCAGCTGGTGTCGGTCGATCTGAACGCGGCGGAGGAATTGCTGGCGGCGGAGTGAATTCACTGAGTAATTCAAGTGATGCATCTGTTCGAAAGTTTCTGACGGCGATTCTAGAAGGGAGTCCTCCGACCAATAACGATCTTGTGCGTACATTGGACGAACTTGTATCCGCCTATCACGATACCCCCGATAGTTTCGATGAATCGAATGACAAAGAAGCACCCGCCGGTGACTATGATCGAGTAAGTGCGTTGCTAGCAAAGCGCTTTCCTGATTTTGGATTCTATGCGGTTGCCGATCCTATCGATATGAAGTTGGAAGCGCCGGGAGTAGGTGATGCAATCGACGATCTCGCGGACATCGTACTAGATATGCAAGAGACAATATGGCGATTTGAGAATGTCTCGGAGGCTGATGGGAACTGGTACTTCCGATTTTCCTATTACCATTGGGGCATTCACATCCGGGCATTGAGCTTATATCTCTGTCATTTGAACTCGTAGGCGCCCTTCGACAGGCTCAGGGCTAACGGTATTTGTCATGATGATCCCTTTCCCGTTAGGGGTGAGCCTGTCGAACCCCGCTTATCGTCTATCAGCACGGTTTCTGGCTAGCTCCGACAGCAATTCCCAGTCCCCATCGATCAGCGCCTGCTTCTTCGACCTCGTCCAGCCCTTGATCCGCTTTTCTGCCTCTAGCGCCTCGTAACGGGTAGCGAAATTCTCGGACCAGACAAACTCAATCGGTCTCCGTTTGTAGGTGTAGCCTTTGAAGAAACCGTTTTGATGCTGGCCGATGCGATGCTCGAGATTATCTGTGTGGCCGGTGTAGAAGCTATCGTCGGAGCATTTCAGGATATAAACGAAGAAAGCCATGATTGCGTTTTGACCTAGAGGCGCCCTTCGACAGGCTCAGGGCTAACGGTATTTGTCATGATGATCCCTTTCCCGTTAGGGGTGAGCCTGTCGAACCCCGCCTATCTTCTGTAGGTGCGCTACTATCTAGCCGATAAACGCCCTTCGACAAGCTCAGGACTAACGGAACGACCGTTACTATCAATCCCCCAGCACCAGTTGCGGCCCCGGCCCCCTTAGTCCCGCGCGGTCCTCCGGATTATAAAGCGCGCATTTCTTCAGGCTCAGGCAGCCGCAGCCGATACAGCCGTCGAGCCGGTTGCGGGTCCGTTCCAGTTCCGCGATCCTCGCGTCAATCACCCCGCGCATCGCCTTGCTGATCCGGCTCCAGTCAGCCTGGGTCGGGGTGCGGCCATGGGGCAGAGCGGCGAGCTGCTTTTCGATCTCCCCGATCGTCAGCCCCAGTTGCTGGGCGATCAGGACAAAGCTCAGCCGGCGGATATCCGAACGCAGAAACCGCCGCTGGCCGCCGGCAGAACGGAACGGTTCGACCAGCCCCTTTTCCTCGTAAAAACGGATCGCCGAGACCGAGAGACCGGTGCGGGCGGCGAGATCACCGATGGTCAGCGCTTTGGTTTCCGGCATGTTAGTCTCCAAAATTTTCCTCCCTGTGCGCAGCATGGGGAGGGGGACCGCGCGAAGCGTGGTGGAGGGGCATCGTGCCATCCTCACTGCGTTCGGCCCCTCCGTCATCCGCCTTCGCCAAGGCTTCGGCGGCTGCCACCTCCCCATTGCTTCGCAACGGGGAGGAAAATAATAGCTTGACCTCAACTTAGCTTGAGCTTGTACGAATCGCAAGCATGGAGATTTGGCGGGCCCGGACAGCCACCTGCAGGGCGGCAAACATGCTTCCAATTCTTCCAATGAAATGGTGCCAATATTGCGAGGAAGACAGAAAATGAAACTCAATCAGGTCACCGTGGGATGTGTGGACTATGACCAATCGGTGGCATTTTACCGCCAGCTTGGGCTCGCCCAGATCGTCGACTCACCACCCCGCTACGCGCGGTTCGAGACACCGTCGGGTGAAACCTTCTCGATCCACACGGTGGATAAGGTCGGAACGCCGACAACCATGATCTACTTCGAATGTGATGATCTCGACCAGAAAGTCGCGGATCTGCAATCCGCCGGTCTCACCTTCGAAACAGAACCCACCGACCAGAACTGGGGCTGGCGCGAAGCACGGCTCCGCGATCCGGCGGGCAATGCCGTCTGCCTGTTTTACGGCGGCGACAACCGCCGCTTCCCGCCCTGGCGGATCGACAATTCAACAACGGAGAAAGGCAATGAAAAATGACCAACGGAAAACTGGAACACGCCAATATCACGGTCAGCGACCCGCAAAGAAGCGCCGCCCTGCTGCGCGATCTGTTTGGCTGGCATATCCGGTGGGAGGGGCCATCAATGTTGGGTGGCCACACGATCCACGTCGGCACGGATGATTCCTATATCGCACTCTACACCAACCCGGATGTGCGGGCCGCCGACCCGACGTTCAACAAAGGCGAGCCGCTGAACCATATCGGCGTGACCGTCGATGATCTGGATACGGTCGAGGCCAAGGTCGTCGCGGCCGGGCTGGAGTCCTTCGGCCATGATGATTACGAGCCGGGACGGAGATTCTATTTCTTCGACTGGAACCACATCGAGTGGGAAGTGGTGAGCTACGGGTAGCGCCCTCGAAAACGAAAGCGCCCCTCTCCTTTCAAGGGAGAGGGGCGCCTAATATTCCGTATCGCGCGATGACGCTCAACAACCCGAAACCGGTTCAGGTGATTGCGTTGCCGCAGCGCGTATTACAGGCTAGGATTAACCAGCACCTTCTCGCCGGTCGCCTTCTTCTCGTAGCCCTTGGCGATTTCCGGATCGATCATGTCCATCAGGCTGATCTCGCTCGAATAGTCGCTGTTGAAGATGCCGTTGCGCTCTTCGACGGTATACATGCGCATTTCCATCATCCGGTCGCGGCCGACTTTTTCGAGATGCGGGGTGAGCAACCAGCCGGCAACACCCCAGTAGAGGCCGAGACCGCCGCCAAGGATAGTCTCGCTGGTGTCGAGGCGACCGTAGATATAGACCTGCTTGTTGACGGTCGAGCCATAGACGCTGAATTCCGCACCGCGCACTGCTGCTGCCTTTTCCATCGCTGTCAGGATATAGCTGGCCATCTTGCCGCCGCCGATAGCATCAAAGCCGAGCGTCGCACCGGTTTCTGCCAGAGCCGCAATCAGCTGCTCCATGAAATCGCCTTTGCTGCTGTCGATGACATGGGTCAGACCGAGGTCAGTGAGGATTTTCTTCTGCGCGTCGCTACGGACAATCGCGACCAGCGGAATATTGTCCTTGAGGCAGAGCTTGGCCAGCATCTGGCCAAGATTGGAAGCGGCAGCGGTGTGGACCAGTCCGGTATGTCCTTCGGCATGCATGGTGTTGATGAAGCCCTGGGCGGTCATCGGATTGACGAACAGCGAAGCGCCTTCCCTGGCTGCTGCGCCTTCGGGGAGTGGTACGCACGCCGCGGCCGGCATGACCCGGTGGGTGCGATACATTTCACCGCCGACGATGGTGACGGTCTTGCCCATCAACCCCTGGGCTGCTTCGGATGCACCGGCTGCGACAACCGTACCAGCACCTTCGTTACCGGCGGCAAGCTTCTTGCCTGCACGGCCTTTGAAGAAAGGCTGCATCGCAGGTTCGACGTCGGCAACCAGCGCTGGATGACCGTCAACGGTTTCGCTGCGCACGGTGTCCATGTTGGCGGCAGCGGTCAGCAAGCCGAGATCGGACGGGTTGATCGGAACCGCTTCCATCTGAACAACCACTTCATGGTCTTTCAGTTCCGGCACTTCATAGGGCTCGACCGACAATATCGATTTGCCGTCTTCGGTGACGGTTGTGAACAGTTGCTTTGCGTCGGGAAATTGACTCATTAGAAATTCCTCTCTCGTGTGTTTCTATAAATTCTTGGTGGCGGTGAGTGCCCCCAATCTTGCGGTAATCTCGAAAAAACTCAGTCACCGTTTTATCGATAATCTGTTTGCCAGTCTTAACCTCGTCAATCAAACCTCTTGAATCAACCCATAGGATACATGATTTCCCGGCTGATCTTGTAAATCCGCTTCATCATCTCGGGGCTAAGTTCCAGATCGACGGCCGCAAAGATTTCCGGCAGCTGGTCGGTGTGCGTTGCGCCGACAATGGTCGACGCGACAAAATCATGCTGCTTGGACCAGGCAGTCGCCAGCGTCACCGGGGCAACGCCCAGTTCCTCGGCAATCGCCATGAAACGCTTGGTCGATTCTTCCGACTTCGGATTGACGAAACGTTCCGCCATTTTCTTCTGTCGACCGCCCATATTCAAATAGGCCGAAAAACGCGCACCCTTGGGCATCGCGCCGTCATTATATTTGCCCGACAGAGCCCCGCCGGCGAGCGGAGAATAAGGGATCAGGCTGACACCTTCCTGACGGCAGACCTGCGCCAGTTCATCCTCGAAGCGGCGGTTGTTCATGCTGAAATTATTCTGGATCGTGCAATAGCGGGCGACGCCCAGCCGCTCCGACGCCTCGAGCGATTTCATCAGGCCCCAGCTGGTTTCGTTCGAGCAGCCGATCGCGCGGATCTTGCCTTTGCGCATTTCCTCGTCGAGCACTTCCATGGTCTCGTCATAGGCGGTGCCGTGATCGGGCCAGTGAGTCTGGTAAAGATCGATATAGTCGGTCTGCAGCCGCTTGAGGCTGTCGTCGAGTGCCTTGACGATATTGTGGCGATCCATCGCTGTCATGCCCGCGCGCTGGGCCGATTCAATCCAGCCATGGCTTGGACCGGAGACCTTGGTGGCGATGATCAGGCTGTCGCGATCCTTGCCTTTCATCCAGCGGCCAACGATATTCTCGGTCTCCCCTGCCCATTCCCGTTTTGGCGGGACCGGATAATTTTCAGCGGTATCGAAGAAATTGATACCGGCTTCGACCGATTCATCCATGATCCGGTGCGACATGGCTTCGTCGGCGCTGCTGCCGAAAGTCATCGTGCCCATGCATATTTCGGATACATATATCGGGCTTCGGCCCAGACGGCGTTTCTTCATGCAAATGTCTCCGGGAGATAGGGTTTCGGATTAACTGTGCGGTTAAGGTCCATAGCTTGCATCGGTTGCGAAACGCAATCCAATTTCTCCGCCCCCTAGCCTGCCTGACCGAGAACCAAGCAAGCAAGGAACATCAGCAGACCGGCGAAGCGGTTGGACCGGAACTTGGCGAGCGCATCGTCCCCGTCAGCGCTTTTCAGCGTCCCGATCTGCCACAAGAGGTGCAGTGCAATCGGAGCCAGAGCCGCGAGACCAAGCCATTGCGGACGCAACAGCCAGAAGGCCGACGCCCAGCTCGCCAGAGCGATCAGGTAGAAGACCAGCACCCCGGACCGGACATTCTCGCCCAGTCGCAATGCGCTCGATCTTATACCGACCATAGCGTCATCCTCTTTGTCCTGCAGCGCATAAATAGTGTCAAACCCGATCACCCAGAATATCGATCCGAAATAGAGCAGGCACATCGCCCAGTGGAATTGCGGATCAATCGCCAGCCAGCCGACCAGCGCGCCCCAGCTGAACACCATCCCCAGCCAGGCCTGCGGCCACCAGGTGATCCGCTTCATGAACGGGTAAGCGGCGACCAGAGCCAGGCTGCCCAGCGCTACCAGCTTTGCCACCAGGTTGATCTGCAGCCAGACCAACAGCCCCACAAGACACAAGAGTGCCAGCCAGACCCATGCTGCTTTCAACGATGTGACGCCGCTGGCCAACGGCCGCGAGCGGGTTCGCTCGACTTGCTGGTCGAGATCGCGATCGACGATATCATTATAGACACAGCCCGCGCCGCGCATCGCGATTGATCCGAGCAACAGCCAGACCAGCAGGTCCCAGCGGTCAATCGCACCGCCAGCCAGCGCCACGCCCCAGGCGCAGGGCCAGAACAATAGCCACCAGCCGATCGGGCGGTCAAAGCGGGCGAGAAGGGCAAAGGGCCGGGCAGCCGCAGGCAGCAGGCCGATAACGCCCTTATGTTCGGAATCGGGGACGATCTGGTTGGACGGGTCGGACATGCTAGTCGCTTATCGCTATTTCCCTGGTTCGTCATCCTGAACTTGTTTCACGCGTCATCCTGAACTCGTTTCAGGACCTCCCTCGGACATGCGCATTCTTCCGAAAGAGATGCTGAATTAAATTCAGCATGACGAAAACGGAAGCTCGCGCTAAACAAAATCCATGCCAGCCACACCCGCTTATCCCCCGCACAGCGCGCCGCGCCTTTATGTCGATGTCGAACTATCCAATGGCGCTGAAATCCGGCTGGACGGCAGCCATGCCCATTATCTGCTGAAAGTAATGCGGATCAGGCAGGGCGACCCGATCAAGCTGTTCGACAACCGCACCGGTGAATATCTTGCCCATGCAACCGCCTTGGGCAAACGCGACCTGATCCTGACAATCGATGGCAAGACCCGGGAACGGGAAGCGGTGCCCGATCTCTGGCTGTGCACGGCGCCGATCAAGAAGGATCGGTTTAACTGGATCGCGGAAAAGGCAACCGAACTGGGCGTGGCCCGAATCATTCCGGTCCAGACCGAGCGGACCCAGGGTCACGGTATCAAGGTCGAGAAACTCCGCGCCCATATGATCGAAGCCGCCGAGCAATGCGAGCGCACCGCCCTGCCCGAGCTTGATCCGCTGACGGGCCTGGCCGATATGCTCGAGCAATGGCCCGCAGACCGCCATCTCTTCTTTGCCGACGAGCGCATCCATCAAAGCGGTGAAGGCAGCTTCCGCAAGGCGCTGGTCGTCCATGACGGCCCGGCTGCCATCCTGATCGGCCCTGAAGGCGGTTTCTCCGACGCCGAGAATGCGATGATCCGCGCGCTCGACCGGTCGGTGGCAATATCGCTCGGTCCAAGGATATTGCGAGCAGAGACTGCAGCCCTGGCTGCGGTGAGCCTGTGGATGGCGGGCCGGGGCGACTGGAACGGCTGACGTCGGCTTGTTCCTGCTGATTCGGCAGCTCAGGGTAGATTTGTAAAATCCTGTTAATCATTCCTGGAAACCCAAAATTTAACCAATTTTTCAGGGTATTCCTCTACCTATCTGGACCATGAAGTGGGGACAAGATTTTCCGGGACTGACCATCCCGAGGAATTTAGTCGCGGTGGGAAAGATGCTTTCCTGCCTCGTCCTGCTCTGTGCTGCCCTATCCTTCTCCACGACCGTCAGGGCCCAGACCGTCACTCAATATACGATCAGCGAACCCGGCGGCTCCAACGATATTGTCGGCGCGCGCACTTGCGGAACCGGCACCGGCGGAACCGGAGGGTCACCTCTGGTCAAGAATTTTTCGGTTGGCACCAATTTTACCGTTTCAGACGTCGACTTGGGCTTTCTCGCCTCCCATGCCTATCGCACGGATATCCAGGTCATTTTGCAATCCCCTGCAGGAACCCGCGCCATTCTGGTCGTTGGCACAACCTCGGGGGGAAACAATAATCTGAACGTCCGGCTGAGCGACGAGTTCAGCCCTGCGGTAAACAGCGGGACGCACGGGAACGACAGTTTAACCCCGACGCCGAACCCTCCAACCACGAGCTATGAGCGACAATATGCTCCCAACAACCCGATGAGCGTATTCGACGGACAAAATTCGATCGGGACCTGGCGCATGGAAATCTGCGACATGTACCCGGCCGCCGACGACGGGAATTTCCTGAGAGCAGACTTGTGGCTGACTTCAGCACCGACCAATTTTGCCGACCTATCGCTCGCCAAGACGGTCAGCAATGCGACCCCCGCGAACGGTGCCAACGTCACCTACACGCTCTCCCTCACCAACTCCGCCGCATCGAACCAGACCGCTGCAGCAACGGTCAATGACATGCTGCCGCTCGGCGTGACCTTCGTCAGCGCTTCCGGCTACGGAACCTATGACAGCGGCACGGGCATATGGACGGTGCCGTCGATTGCGCCCGGACAGACACGCGCCATCAGCATAACGGTCAACGTCACGGCGACATCGGGAGCCACGGTTACCAACACCGCCGAAGTCGCATCATCCAATCGGGCTGATCCGGATTCATCGCCCAACAACGGCATTACCGGCGAAGATGACTACGCCAGCCGGTCTTTCACCGTATCGGGTTCGCGCACGGCAGGCATTCCGCCCAGCCTGACCAGCGTCTGTCCGGTTTCCAACCAGATATTGTTCGACTGGAACGGCAAGGCCTGGGTGGGTGGTTCGACCAATAACAGCTATACGGTAGCCGGTATCGGTTCGATCAA
>TARA_R110000772_G_scaffold92927_2_pt1 | contig 15681 bp, 16 predicted proteins | sample TARA_R110000772 | Tara Oceans TARA_R110000772 (sample SAMEA4397948) | marine metagenome | biome: Polar Biome; feature: [SRF] surface water layer (ENVO:00010504); material: water (ENVO:00002006), including particulate matter (ENVO:01000060) such as... | depth 5 m | reverse complement strand
TGAGCCAAAGCCTGAGCCAAAGCCTGAGCCAAAGCCTGAGCCAAAGCTAGAACTTAAAGAAGAAAAGGGAGTATAAGATTTTTATATTATTCTATAATATAGAATGTACAAGAAGAAAAAGATTAAGATAATTCCTGCACCACTGGATATGGAGGACGATATTCGAACTCTTAAAGACCGTAACAAAAAGATTAAAGTTAAAATATTTGAGGAGCCAGGCCCTAAGCCTATTCCTAAGAAGAAGGCTCCAAAGAAGAAGAAGAAGAAGAAGACGTAACTAATCCGTAATAAACTCCTTTAGCTTGATATGATTTAGTTGAATACCTATCCAACAATATTCTCGTTTCCCACTCATTTCATTCAGTCTCTTCGCCTTTACTGAACCCTTAGCAGTTAGATAATTTTTATATTTTTGTGCAGACAGATTGATCTTACTACGTCTAAGAACATTACTAATCTGAGGAATCGACACCCAGTCCCTATCTCCTGTGATCCATTCCTTATCTCCGAAAAAGTTAAACAAGTCCAAGAACCTATCCTCTTCCTTCTCTTCGTCCTTAAAATCGTCAATCTCCTCCTTCATGGCTGTAGATAGAGGAGTCTTTTTACCATAATGTCTAAATAGGATTGCAATAAAGGCATTCATAATCTCGGGCTTCTTAGTCCACGATTTAATCTCGTCGTCCTTCTTATAGAAATTACAAACATTTTCCATTATCTTATTACCGTCCCCGTCTACTAAATATTCAATTGTATTGTCCTTTGGGTCCATAGTATACTTTTGACGCATTAGAGGTTTGCCGAGTCGGTCGTCGTCTGGACTAAGAAACTTGGACGGGTATCTAAACATATAAGAAGTCTCCTTTGTATCGGCCGGTTCGATAGGCGGTAAATCATTACAGAACATACAGACTCTCGCCTGAATTTTAAAGTTAATCTCGTCCTTGTGATTGACCCTGGCTTCAATCTTATCACCGCCTGAGGATAACTTCTTGAGAATATTACCGTTTATTTTTACTCTGCCCTCGGCGTCCCGTGTAATCTCATTCGTCAATAGAAGTCTCTTGAACTCAAACGGTACTAACCAAGAGAGAGCCTTTGCTGAATCTGCTCCGTTATGTTTATAAAGGAAGTTCTCAGAGTTTGTTGAACGACAATACTCACCGAAGCAGTTTTCTAAGAGACCCACTAGAACACCCTTACCACAATCCCGCTCACCCATACCAACACCCCAATTCTTGTCTTCGATATGCCCTGCAAGACCCCGTGCTATGTAATTGAGCCAGCAGTTCATAAGATCTGTATCGTTATTAAAAATAGGATTTAGAATCTTTTCATAGACTGCCTGAATATCTGTCTCTGACGCCGTTTCATAGTCTCTATTAATTTTGATACAGGTATGAGTATCCACGTCATAGGGTTTTAGGGTGCCCTTTTTAAAATCAAAATATCCGTTCTTAAAACACAACTTATAAAGGTTAGACGACCACAGTTTATCGATAAAGTCCTCGTCCTCGGTTGGTTCAACAAACTGGAGCATATTCATGCACGGCTTCGCCATAGTCGAATAGGGTTTAATATCCTCTCCAACCTTGATAAAAATATTCATATTACCAACCTCCTTAATTAGATTCCGTTTGATTACCTTATCATTGTATGTCCACACATTGTGGATTCTCATAAATGTTCTCTCCTGTGAGATAACATAATCATTCTTTAGTTTGTCTGTAATATAAGCACCGCCCTCCTTGTCGGTCTCAATTACAATCATATCGTCCAGTTCTGCAATAGCAGAAAACTCCTTAATTTTAAGGTTGATAGGGATTCCTGTTTTTTCTTTGAGCTCCCCCTCTGCCTCTGCTATAAGATCACCGTATCCCTCACCTTCTATCTTTTTAAGGTGGAGACCGTCATGAATCAAAGCTCCAATTGTATGACCCTTACCCTTTAGGAAATTAAATAAGACCATTAACGCCCTGCATTCAATCGTCTGCAAATAATAACTCATTGCAGTCCCGTCCAAGTTGTAATAATCTGCACCCTTATTTTCTCGTGCCTTCAATCTGTATTCTAAGAGTTCGTCTGTTTGTAGGAGAGCCTTAGTATTTATTTTGATCTCATTATCCAATTCTTTTAGGGAAAGGGGTACGTCCTCAATTCTCAATTTATACTCTTTGCAGAACGCGGGGAGAGAACCATTGTAAAACATTTTCATAACCAACACCTTACAAATATCACGACTAATACCTTTCTTTGACATTTGGTCGAAGAATGTGTCGCGATTATTGTTATAGTATGAGAGTGCCTTTGTTTGATATCCTTTGTCTTTTAGAGCGTGTTCTAAAAAGATAGGGTGGGCGTTAACCATATCAAGATCGACATAATCCTTCTTGCAGATTGCTGATTTAATAATTCTTTTCATATAAGGCTGAGTCATGCAAGTCTCACCCTTTTTCAGGCCCTTGACTTTGATATTGAGTCTACCAATTTCATTCTGTGTATATTCAACCTCGACCTTACCACCCTTACCGTTTTTAAGATATTTTATAAGTCCTCCTTTTTCCTCGTCGTCCAAGATCTCAGAGTGAATGAGCTTTTGAGCATTCACACAATCATATCTCTCGGTCAATTGAAAAGTCTTCATATTGTTTAACTTAGATAATTTATCACTAATAATATTCTTTCCCATATTCATTTCTATATACTTTATTATATAGTTTAATCTTTAAGCACTTTGAAATATACCTTTGCGTATAGACATTTAAAGAGATAGTTTTTATGAGACGCATTCTCTCGTTAGAATGATAAACTTTAATTTTCGGGATACTTTAAAAAGAGGGTAAAATTAAACCATGATATTACGTTCTATGAGAAGCTGCACCTTGTCAGGGTGAGTCTTCTTAAAAATATCGAGACGATCGTTACGCTTGAAATAATAATAGGAACTCCGTGCATTATGAAAGTCCCGATCACTCTCATACTTATTCTTGCTCTGTTCTTTATTGTTGTGATAATGGAGTTTGGCCCGCTCCCTGTTCTGTATCTTAAACTCCTCAGTTTCCTTAATGCGATCATATCGCTCCTTCTCACGTGCACGCTTCTTTTCATACTGCTCTAAGATTGACTTAACACGAATATCTGTAAGTTCAGTCATTTCTATATCCTATACTTATATATATATTTTATTTCTTAAATACCTTATTTATAATTTAAATCTATGGTTAACAATAAATGCCTAGAACTGCAAGCGGTGCTCCAGTACTCTATAAACCGTTCGTCAATACTACTAAGTCCAGGTATAAGTATTTTGTATATGTTAAAAGCGATAATAAAAAGGGTCACAAAAAGATAGGGTTTGGTCAAAAAGGTATGGGACAGTATAAGGATAAAGGGGGGAGCTATCGAAGTTTGGATCACGGAGATCTAAAGCGTAGGGCCTCGTATCTTTTAAGGGCCAAGGGTATTAAAAATAAAAAAGGAGAATTAACACACCTTGATAAGAACTCTTCTAATCACTGGAGTATAAAGTATCTATGGTGACTCCGCAGGTGCAGGTTCAGGTTCAGGTTCAGGTACGTCAACACTTACCGCTGAGCCTTTGAAAGGTTTTATCTCTTTGAGTCCATTACACACCAGGGGCTTACGGACATTAGGATAGCTAGCATGAAACTTTTTATTAAACATACCTATAATATCTAAATCAATGCTAGGCGAACTTTCCAATAGATTATCATATTCTGCTCTACATACTTTTAAAAAATCTCTGCATAGCTTGCGTTTCTTATCGTGTAGTGACAGCTCTATCTCTATATTTCTGCTCAACTTAGACCACGCTAATCCTGATATTCTGTGTCCCTCCATTATTTCGCTATATCTTAAGAATGATAGTAATGTACCTAGTATCCCGCAGAATATATTGAATCCACCCACCACCGCAGTAAAACCATGCTGATATTCCTTTGGTATATAACTATCGACTGCGAAATTACCAACACCCGTCAACGTTGATAATACAATGATAGGTATCTGAATATGGTGGTATTTCTTTTTATACTTCCTTTGACTAAAGTTATGCAGATAAGCGTAACACATAGCGACCTCACCCCATTCACTTAACAACACCTCTATCTCGTCACTCCAGTCCTCTATGTCGTCGGGTAATGGTCTGGGTGTCTTTAGTTCACTCATATTCATTATATATTCTATCAAGATAATTATTATATCAGTTAAATTAAAATGGATATTGATACTGATAAACCACCGCCTAAGCCTATCGAAGAGTGCTTGGAGAACTTAAAGGAGCTTGCTTTTATGGTTAACGATATCAAAACCGATCTCCTATTTATTAAGTCAAAGATTAAAGAAGCTGAGCTGAAAAATGTTAAAGAAGATATTCAGCATTCTTGGTATTTCTTTTAAGGAAATTCGCCATTTAGATTTTATACCTATTGATTTTACACACACTCCACAAAAACTTTAATAATTTGTAGAAAATATTTAATATATCTATAAGAATAAATGGACTATTTACCGAAAATTGAGGTGGATTTAATGCAAGAAGAACCCGAGGCACTTATCGAAGAGGCTGAAGACTCTGAAGAAGAGAGTGGTGGTCCCAACTTTGTGTATGACGACGACACCAGTCTACCTGAGGTGAAGGAAAAGGTTATGCTCGACGAACAGGATATCTTTGTTGATAAAAAGACCAAGGCACCAATGCAGATAAAAGCTGTTATTGAGGATATAGCTCCTGTGCCTTCGGTTCCTGTGCCTTCGGTACCTACTCCTGTAAAACCCGTAAAGAAGAAGAGAGTCATGAGTGAGGCACAGTTAGAACGCCTCAAGAAGGGTCGAGAAAAGGCACTCGCTAATCGTAGAGCAAAGGCTAATGAAAACAAGGAGGTTAAGGACCTCAAGGAAAAAAAGAAGAAGAAGGATATTCAGAAATTGAGAGAAGAGGTAAACGAAGAGAAGCCGACCAGAGCAAAGTCTGTTACCTCTCTAGAAGATATACCAAGTGAGCTCCTGGTTCACCTACAGGAGAAGGCTATCGAAGGATATGACACAAAACGTAAGGCACGCAAACAAAAGAAGAAAGAGGAGGAGAATTTGCGAAGCTCTAACACAGTACATAGACATATGGTCCAGAACGCACTCAAACCTGCTACCCCCCAATATGGCGAGGCTGGTTTCTGGAATGATTGCTTTTAGTAAGAATATGTATCAAAGTCTGCAAAGTCTGCAAAAATATATTGAGAGTCTGCAAAAATAAAGGGTCTCTCATTTTTACAGCCTTTCACCTTGGAGACGGTAACACGTCATACCAACAACATAATACTTAAATATACTAAGTCCATAGTCTGTAAAGTCTGCAAAGTCTGCAAAAATAAAAAAATAAAAAATGAAAATAAAGAAAATGATAAACAACAATATCTCTCAAACTCAAATGCTTTTATTTGGGATATATTCATAGACTTTCGAGCCTTCTGAGACTTTTGCAGACTTTCATATATATTAAGGATAATATATAAGAGAATAATAATAACGTTGTATATAAATGGGATATGTATTGAGTTGTGCGACAACACCTAATCGAATAAATAATCTATTACACTTGATACCCAAGCTAACGTGTCGATACAAGTTCTTTGTAATCAATATATGTGAAGAGTATAAACGATTCGGTACATTCAAAATACCTAGGGAGCTGATCGCTCTCTGTAAAAAGAATAAGAGAGTAGTGTTTCAGTTTATAAATGACTACGGACCCATATGCAAGTATGTCGGTGGTTTTAAGTTCATGCAAAAAAAGCAAATAACAAATGACAGACTAATTATCATAGACGACGATATATTTTATCATAGGGATTTATTTATGGAGCTGCAAGAGAATAAAACAGATAACAACATAACCACGGGATCGGGATTTAACTATGATAGTAATAGGGAATATATTGTCGTTGAGGGTAAAACCGAAACAGTTGAAGGGTATGGAGGAATATGTTTTAATTCTAATCAACAGAATGATTTTATCACATGGTTTGTTGAGTTCTATAAAACAATTGACTGTGGAACGACAGGTACAGTTGACAAGTATTTAATGGCGTGCTTTCTAGGAGACGATTTTATACTATCGAACATATACCCCGATAAGCATGCAATAAAGGGGGGTCGCAAATATATACAACCTTTAGACTATGGCTTAGAAGCTGACGCTTTGCAAAACAATACTATTTTTAACGGTAACATGGGGTCATATTTATACCTTCATAAAAACATTACAATATTGGAAACATTCAAATTAAAGTTTGAACTAAATAAACAAATTGTATCTCTCCAGAATAAGACTCTCTAAATAATCATTATCCTCTTTGCTATCAAACTGTACCCCGTAACTCTGTGTTTCTGTTTGTAAATAGATAGTATCTATAGTATCGTCCACTGCAGAGCTAGGAACAGTATGCCCTCTCTTACCTATACTATGAAAGACAACCACGAGTCTAAAATTTGTTGTATGTCTTTTAAGTATTTCATTGAACGCTCTAATATTAGAATCGCTTTCATTATCTCTAATGTAAATCAGGGTAAAGAGTTTCTTACAATCAGAGTTTAATAAGTTCCTGAATCTCTCAACACACCTGATATAATACTGATAATCTTTCTCAAATCTAAGAGGATTTCTATGATTGAACATATTTACATTATCTATCTTTAATTTATCATTATAAAGGGTATGTCCACACTCATATGCAGATATGTCTTTATAATATGATTTATCTAAAAACGTTTTAAAGTCGTCCTCTATCGATAGACCTATTGTTTCTAAACTGGAAAATATCCAATCAAAGGGATACGAACATTTTTTCAGTTTAGTATTTTTAAAGACCATACTTGTATGACACAGCGGACCGAACGAGCAAACCTCCATTTATATATAGTATCTACATATTTTATTATTCGAGAAACAAACTTAGTATCAAGTCTTCAGGTATTCTGTATCTATCGAGTTGAGTTATCCCCGCGTTGATTTGACCTTCTACTTTCTTTTTTCTTTTATCATATCCACCATCACAAGTGCTTTTATGTTTCATTCTTATTTTCTCTTTCTCAAATTGCTCCCCCACAGTATGGACATCTTTTGATACATTCAGTCTATGTTTCTTCCTTGACGTTTGTGAATCAATCATATTCCCACAAGCTCCAGATTTATCACATAATTTATTATTCCAATCCTTCTTGTTAGTCCATATCCTTGTTCGTTTTTGATAACCCCAGTCGCTATACATACAATAATCAACATCATAGAAAGGTATATCTTTCATGAACTCTCTCTTCTTTAGTTTCCCAGTTTGCGGATTTTCTATAAACCACCACTGAGGATTGAAGTATTCGATTATCTCTTGAGCCTTCTGCACAATTCGGTCCGCGTCATTCATCTCTGAGTCCATCTTCTCTTGAGTAAATATTCCATCTTTCTTCTTACGCCCAAGCCAACAAGATTGTAGATTGCTGTATGCTGTGCATGGAGGAGACGCCCATACGATATCAAAAGCGTCTTTGGGATATTGCTTGTAATCGAATTGCATGATATCAACCTTGTGTGTTGCCGGTAATATCATATCGACTGAAACAACACCCCATCCAAGTTGATTACACACCTTTCCTACAGAACCAGTTCCAGAGAATAGTTCGAGAACTTGAAGAGTCATTTATAGTAAACGATATAATAATTATCTAACGCTATTATATAATGAAACTGTGGATATATGATTTGATAACGATACAGGTATTATTAGTTTATTTAGTGTATTTAAATAATATATGTGTAGTATAAATATACCATGAGTCAGAAGCTTAAAATATTAAAAGTGGTGGACCCACCGAACTCGAAGAAAAAGGCTTTGGACCCACGACTGCCTCAACCGCCTTCTCTGGTGCTCATGATAATGCCGACTAAAACAGGTAAGAGCACGATCATAAGCAATATGCTGTTAAATAAGTCCTTTTACGGACAGGACTTCTTCGACGAGACGACTATCATAAGCACGACTATTAACAACGATCAAACCTCACGCTTTATGAAACAAGCATTTAATACATACGATTATTACTCAGACGATTTAATTAAAGATATTATCAAGAGTCAGAATAAGTATGCGAAAGAAGATATGCCTAGCATGTGTTTAGTATGCGACGATTGTTTGGGTGAAAAGACCACGGCATTAAACAACCTCTCGTCAAGATATCGGCATTACAATATTGACTTATTTATAGTAAGTAGTCAGTTACTGAAAAAAGTATCGCCAACTATTCGAGCAAACGCAAACTGGATCCTTTGCGGAAGATTGACAAATGAAGCGGAGCTGGAGAAACTAAGTGAAGAGTGGTCTGGAATGTTTGGCGGTGATAAGAACTTCAGGGAACAATATAAGTTATGTACCAAAAAACGATATGATTTCATGACATTAAAGCTGACTGAAAACCCTGCTGAGATTTGGCTAAACTTTGATAAGAAGATATACCCCTTGGGTCCAAGTGAGAGCGACGGTGAATCCAGTGAGGAGGAAGATTAAAGATAAATAAAGAGTGTGAAACTTTAATATATCCAATATTATAAAATGGAGTTTACGAGTGCTGACAGAAATGCTGACGCGGAATATTCTGCGGGACTAAACAATTACAACGCTAATGTTGAGCAGTATAATAAGAACTTAACAACCGAACAAGAACAATCAGATACCACGAGCACGGGTCTCGAAGAGGGAGCACAGTCGTCTGCTCACCTGGGGGCTCTACAGCAGGCGGGACAACACGTGAACGCCGTGGCTGGTGCGGTCAAAACTGCATTGGACGTCCAGAAGGGGACCGCACCTCTTAAGGCGACTACAGACATTGCTAGAGGTACCGAAGAGGGTGGCCAAGAGGTGGCGACCACCGCTCTAGGAAAAGCTGCAGGGAAAGCGGGATCAGTGCTTGGTGTTATTGGAGACGTCGGTTCGATAGGTTTGGATATTGCTGCAGATACGGGTGGAGGTTGGAAGAAAATGAGTACTGCTGATAAAATAGCAAACGTCGCGGACATAGGAGGTGCAGGTTTGGATATGATAGGCACGGGCCTCATGACTTTTGGCGGACCACTAGGCTTTGCGGTGGGAGGTGGACTGAAATTGTTTGGAGATATCACAGAGGTTCTTGCTGGAACAGAGACAGCTGTGTCGGGTGAGGTACAGGTCTCAGACAAACAGAAGGCGATTGCTGCTCAGGCGGCAGCGGATAAGGCGAAGTTGGGATCGGCACAGAGCGTTGTTCAGGGTGGAGCGTCAGAGGCTGGTGCAGGAAATCTTGCGGTTGGTCGGCAGTCTCAGTTATAACTTTTAAAGTTTGTTAATTATTTTTTTGTTAATATTTTTATGTCAAGTAATGTATAAAAAATATGTCTACGTCATTCTGGAAAGCTCAAAACACGGTCCCAATTATTCAAACTTCTTCGACGGCACCAGTTCTTAATGGTCTTGACTTCTCTGCTGGTCAGGAGGTTCGCATTAAGGTCCCGCCTACGACTAAGTTTATTCAGCCGAGAGAATGCTATCTCCAGGGTGATTTTAAAATTCAAATGCCAACGAGTGCCTCGGGTGTGACTCGTCTTCAGTTGGACCCCCGCTTGGGAGGTCAGGCTCTGATTCGTGATATTCGTATCTTTAGTTCGCCCGAGACTGGGTCTGTCCTTCTAGAGGAGATTCAGGGCTACAACTCTATGGTCTCTGTTATGCGTGATTATGACACCAATGATAGTGAGAAAAAGAAGCGTGCTATGACTGAGGGTGCGACTGTTTGGGTCCCGCAGACCAGGGGAACTTTAGGCACGACTCGCTCTGAGTGTGCTGATACACTCACGAACCCTTACTCTCGCGAGGTTCTGGTCGGTGGTGCGGGTGCTGACGCGTCCGACAAAACTCAGGCGTTGGCAAATGCTGACTACCTCACCTGCAAGCTGTGCCTTCCCCTGGAGACTGGTATCTTCAGGTCTGAGCGTATCTGGGCTAACATGCTGACTGGTCTTGAGATTGTGATTACCCTGGAAGACGCCGATCGTTGCATTACGCAACTGGACTCTGTTCTCAGGAGTAGACGCCTGAAGCTGAATCCCCGCTTTCATTCTAAGAATGGCTCGCTTACGGGACCTGACAACTGGGTGAATGGTTCGGCAACGGACACTTTCTACATTGAGGCAAAGACGAACTCTAACAATACTCCCTCAACCTGCCCCCTAGTTGTTGGTGAGCGTATTGCGTTCTCTAACCCAGCAGGCACTGCGGTCACAGTTATGACGGGGGGCCCAGTGATTAAAGAGATTAACGTCACAGCAAACGCTGACACGCTCCAGGTAAAACTTGACGCCAATGCTTCCTTTGTAACGCCTGGTGGACCAGTTGTTGCTAAGGAGTGGTTTGTTTATTCTACTTCGGTGGAATTATCTGAGACCTATTCTCCAACCTACACATTTAGTAATGTTGAGCTTGTGGTGCAAGAGGTTGATATGGGTGCGTCTTATATCTCAGACCTCATGGCCAGAATGAAACAGAGTGGAAAGATTGTGAATGATATTCTCTCGGTTACTAATTACAGATATTCTCAGGCTGCAACTGATACTGTTGCTAACATTCGTCTCCCTCTGAATAATGCTCGGGGCAAATCGATAGTTTGCGTACCGACTGACGCGACAACCTACACCTCTAAGGCTCGCATCGCCTGCATAGATACTTATGATATTGGCTCAACCGAAGACGTGACGCTTCTAGCCTCGGACCAGTTCAGGGGAATATCTGACTCCGTGACTGATTATCAGTTTGTCTATGACGGTCGCCTCCAGCCGTCACGGCCCGTGTCTACTTCTAAGACTTCTTCTAAAACTTCTATCTCGGCTCAGCCTCTGATTGAGACGACCAAGGCTCTGGTGCAGGCGGAGGTGAATGCGAGATCTCTGGCGGACTTCAATCGCAATTTTGTGATCGGTCGGGCTCTGGCTCTGAACAAGGGTGTCTATGATACTCGCAATAAGGACTTTAATTTGCAGGTGAATTACAATGGCTCAGCCCCGAGCAAAAATAAGCTCTGGAACAATCTAGTATTTCATTTGCGTAGAATTGAGGTGAAGGGAGATAATATTACCGTCATAGTTTAAGAATATTTAAGAATGAAAATGTTTTTTTAAGTTTATAATCTCACAAAAATAATATAGTTTAGAGTATAAATATAATGTCTTCTCGCTACCTTCAAATTCTCCCCTCGAACGGTAATGCTTCTCACAGCTACAAACAGGGTCGGCCAGTTATCACTCTGACTATCTCTGAACAGGAGGCTATGCTGAACCCTCGCTCTATCCGCCTTTGTGGACGCTTTCACGCATACACCGACGCTTTAAGAGCCACCCCAACTGATACAGCTCTTCGTATGGATAGTCGCATTGGTATTTGGTCTATGATTGATCAGGTCGTTTTATCTTCGGCGACCTCAAAGGCAACTATCGAACACGTTCGGCACGCCAATCGCTTCTATTCCTCGTATATGGGAGTGGTTGGTTCGGAGCAAACATTGATTGGTCAGTATGGTGAGACGGGTCTCTCCCTTCCGTCCCTTGAGGGCCAGCAGGCCTCGGTCATGCAGGAGGGCGACGGTGCGAACTCTAACGAGTTCTGTATCCATATTCCGACTGGTCTCCTTTTGGGCACGGACTCTATTCCGCTGTCGAGTCAGTCGGGTATTGGTGGACTTACAATTGATATTCACCTGGCTCCAGATTCTATGGTCCTCTTTGATAACGCGGGAGACCCTGCTTCGAGCGGTCTAACTGGTGCATTCTATGAACTGTCTGACGTGAAAATGGTGTGCGAGGTCCATGACCCGAGTCCAGACGAACGGGCCAAGACGGCGGGTGGTGCTATGGAGTACAACTCTATTACGGGATATTACTCGACTATTAACTCAACGAACGCGACTCTCAATTTCTCCCTGGGTCTCTCTCGGGTTCAGTCTGTTCTAATGAACTTTATCCAAAGCGATTATCTCAACTCGCTGGCTCAGAACTCTCTCCAGACTATTATGCCGATTACTAAGACGGGAGCAATCGCGGATCTTTCGCAGGTTGTCTTTACCAAGGGTGGTATGCGGTATCCTCTTGACTATAATGTTGATACACAGTTTAAGGACGACGCTAATCAGAAACAGGTTGACCCGCAGGTCATTCGCAATTTCATGAATGCTGTTATCCCATTTACTAAGATATCACACACTTCAGTCTCGCCTGTGAATACCAATAAACGCTACACTTCGAATGATAATGCTGTGCTCGAGGGCGGATCGCTTTGGGGCGTGGGCGTTACCTACGACGTACTTGGAGCCGACGGTGCTGACTTTAGCAGAGAGGCCTGGGGAGTCCAAATGGACCTCGGCTTAGACGATAATAATCCGACCAGTGCTTTTATCTTTGTGCACCACAAGAATACCCTGGTTTACAAGGCGGGTCAGGTTCAGGTGATTAGCTAAAGAATACTCTAATCTCTATACTTAAACTTTTACTATTTTTTTTAATAATTTTTATATTTGTTAAGTTTATAAATATAAAAATGTCTCAATTCACTAAGCCCGATTTTCTCCAAGCTGGTCCTATGGCGTCCGACGTTGAACAACGTATCGACACAGATATTCTTGAGCCTGTGGTTCAGTCGGAATCCTTTATCCGATTCCAGCTCCAGAACAAGGGTCTCCTGAACCCGCAGTCCCGCATTTGCTTCTCTCTCAAGTCCCCTGATACCGAATCGTACTGGCCCGTAGGTGTTGGCGTCGGTTCTCTTATCGACCGTGCTACTCTTAAAATTGGCGGCAAGACTATCTGTGAGGTTCAGGACTGGGGTCATTACCAGGCCTATAAATCTCTATTCATTGACCAGGCGGTTAACAAGGAACGTGAGCAGTTCATGTCGGGTCGCGCCCTGTCTATGGGTGTTGTCTATGACGACGCTACGAACAACTCGAAGTATGTTAGTCTTGACACGGGTAAGGAGCGGTTAGTTGCTGCAGCCAGCACTGACACTGATCTAACCCTGTTCGACTTCCAGAAACTGAACGCTGAACCAGTTTTCTCTATCTCTCTCGACGACCTCCTCCCCGCACTCCGCTCCCATAAACTTCCCCTCTTTCTACTGCAAGAAGAAGTGCAGATCGAACTCACTCTAACCCCTGAGGCCAAGCGTGTCTGTATTGCTTCGGCAGGAGACCTCACCAAGTCTTTTGTCCTGGATCAGGCTGAGACGCGACTCGTTGCAGATTACACCTTCCTTGACGGAGACGAAATGGACGCATACAAGGCTCAGAACCAGGGATACAAATTCTCTTTCTTGGAGCCTCGTCTGACCAAGACTACACTGGCGACGGCTACTGAGTGGAGCAACCAGATTCGCAATGTCGGTGGTGCTGGTCGCGTTGTCCCGCGGGCAATTGTTAGTGTTACCTCAGAAAAGATTAGTGCCTCGGGCCCTATTAAGACGGCTATGGGTGATTTTCGGTCTATCGCACCTGAGAGTTCCGCGAAGGGCACTTACGGTAAATTGACCTCAAACTTTAGAAAGAATGATCGCTTTTTGTACCCTATCGACCGCTCTAACTCCGCACTGCATTATCACGGCGTTATGGACGCCGAGGGTGCTGTTCCGCACATGACTCGCTCTCTCTATGCTCGGCAGGGATATTCGGTCCAGGACTCTAAGTTCGAGGGCCACTCTATTGGCGGAACTAACCAGACTGAACTTCAGGGGCAGTTTTTCTATACTGCCTATCGCTTTAACGACGGCGAACGCGTTGACAGTCGCGGTCTGGAACTTCATTCGCAGATCTCGGACATGGCGGCAGCACAGGCACCATATGTGTCTCGGGTGTGGATCGAGCAGAGCAAGGTAATGACTATAGTCTCTGGTCTCGTCGATTGCTACTACGAGTAAATATCAAATATCAAATATTCATTATCTATTATCTAAAGTCTGTAAAGTCTGCAAAGTCTGTAAAAATATAATAAATAAAAGCAAACCTGAAACTCATGAGAAGGTATAATATACAATATTCTCAAACAAAAATACTTTTTACGTTATATATTTCATAGACTTTGCAGACTTTGCAGACATTATTCATAATCTTATTTAAAATCTTATTATATACTATAAACATATAATGAGTGATAAAGAAAATCTAATGCAGTTGATTAAAAAGGCTCGCCCAAATGTAAAGGACACTACGGTTAAAATGTATGCAGCGAACTTGACAAAGCTAAAGAAGTTGTTCGACACTGAGGAATATAAGTTCTTAAAGAGTCCCGAAAAGGTGGAGGATAAACTGGGTGAGCTACACTTCACAACAAAGCGTAATTATTATAACGCTATTTTGATCTATCTTATGGCGGTTTCCAAGAATGAGACAGAAATGAAGGAGGACCCCTTGATTTTGAAATATACCGACATAAGAGATTCATTAAACAAACAGTATGAAGACGAGCAAGCGACTGGTGTAATTAGCGATAAACAGAAGGATAATTTTGTTGATATCTCTGAGGTTAACAAAATGATCGAGGAAATGGCGACTGAGATAAAGTCTCGTAACATTAAAAAGAAAGAGGATTTAACCTCGAAGGATAAGGCTCTCTTACAGTCGTATATCTTATTCAATATTCATACTCGTTTACCGTTAAGGAATGACCTCGCAGGTATGGAGGTGATCAACAAGAGAGCGTACAATAAACTATCTGAGGAGGATAAGAAGGCTGAGAATTATTTAGTTATGAATAAGACGGGTATGTTCATGGTTCTCAATAAGTTTAAGACCTCTAAGAAATACGAAGAGATAAAGATAGATATTCCTAAAGATTTAGAGAAACTATTGAGATTCTATGTTAGAGTGAATGGTATGGGTGTTCTTTTTAAGAGTTCGACAGGAAAACCTATCACACGTAATGCACTGAGTCAGCTTCTGATAAAGGAGACTAAGAAGAGAATGGGAAAGTCAATCTCAACCACCCTTCTAAGGAAAATTTATCTATCAAGTAAGTACGCAGACGTTAAGGACGAAATGATTGCCGACGCGAAAATAATGGGCCATAGCGTGTCAACAGGTCAGAGTGTCTATGTTAAGAAACCCCAGGAAGAATCAAAGGAATAAGTTGGTATCAATATAGCACAAATTATTATAACTATCGCCCCATAATATAAGAGCTGCATATCTTTCTTTATCTTGTTGGCGTCTATATTCATAGTTATTAAGTCTCAATTGTTTCAAATAATCCTTGCGATTTTCGCTTGATTGAAACGCTTTATGAGTATTAATACACTCATAAGAATCTATGTAGTATTGTTCCTTTTTATGCAATTCGTCGATATTATCACAGGGGTAATTACAAATTAGAATTATTCGAAAATCTTTATTTTCAAGTATACTAAACGATTTACAGTATCTTCCCTTACCAGCAAGATAGTGTTTATAATGTCCCTTATGTCCAGATAACCTACGCGATAACGTGGGCTGTGCAGTAGAACCTATATAAACCTTACCATTGGTATTATCTATGATTTTATATATCTTACCCTTTTGGTAATCGGGCATACTCCTTTTTACTCTTATTATAGTTACGCAATGTATCTT
>TARA_R110000772_G_scaffold57747_10_pt1 | contig 15695 bp, 11 predicted proteins | sample TARA_R110000772 | Tara Oceans TARA_R110000772 (sample SAMEA4397948) | marine metagenome | biome: Polar Biome; feature: [SRF] surface water layer (ENVO:00010504); material: water (ENVO:00002006), including particulate matter (ENVO:01000060) such as... | depth 5 m | reverse complement strand
AAAAATGAAGAAAATACATATGCAGAATTCAAAAACTGCTATTTAGACGGTGTAGTTGCAATAGATTCTTATATAGATGGTGGAATTTTTAGAAAAGGTTCATATTCTAAAACTGAAATTACAGAAAAAACTATCATCGTTGATAAAGATGTTGAAAACTTGGACGAAAAGGAAGATTATTAATATAATAGAGTGGTTGTTATGACCACTCTATTTTTTCTCGTTCTAAATAAGATTGTAAATCACCAACCTTAATATTAAATTTTGTTGACCAATTTTTCACTAAGTCTTTAATACCATATATTGTTATTTTCTTGTTCCAAACCAAACATCCCTTTTGAACACCTACAAATTCACCTGACAAATATCTTTCATCATCTTTATGCATCAATTCGGTTTTATTTGTTTTATAATGTTTTACTGAAACCATATTAGTTGTGTTATGAACTAATTCACCCGACAAATACCTTTCATCCGTTTTATCGTACAAACCAATATTACCATTAGAATCTTTTAAAAGTATTTTATTATTATTGACATATGTTGCATTACGGAACTTATGAAAATCTTCAGAATTAATTTGTTTAGTGGTCCCATTTTCTAATACTATCATCACTTTACCTTTTGTCGGGGAAAGTAGTTCACCAGATTCAATTCTTGAATCATTCGGATATACTTTAAATTGATTACCTTTATTGTCAACAACTAACATCATACCTTTATTTTGGCCTTTCTTGGCACCACTTGCATAATTATGTAAATTGTAACACATAGGATTTGATTCAGCATCTATGAAATGTAAAAAACGTTCTTCGTAATCATAGGCATCTTGTCTTGATTCGAAAAACCGTAATCGTTCATGCTTGAAACTTTTTTTACCAAAAAGTTCAATATCTTTCATCAACTCAGCACCAGAACCTATATATTTCTTCTTGTGACCTGAACCATAATAAAATTTACCGGTGAATAGATTTGTTGTTTTGTAAAAATAGTTGGGTGTTTCGATACCCCATTCTTTTGAGATTAAATACATTAGTTACAATTATTTTAAAGAAAGGTAGGAGGAAGTCCAATTCCTATGATTACCTTTCTTTATTTAATCAAAAAGAAATTAAATACTTTATGACTAAGCAAGAATTTTACGATGAACTTAATACAGCAATAACCGTTGGTTGTAGTTTGCCATTTTCTGTTCCAGAAAAAGCAATAGACAATATAGTAAAATATGCAGCTCAATGGATGCATCGAAATTGGGATGATGGTGTAGAAAATATTTACCTATCAATTCCTGCATCTACTTGGAGCACAAATGAAGAATTTAAACAGACTAGAAAATTAACTTTACCTAATTGCATATATTCAGTTAATGCTGTTGCAAAAGACAAGTCATCAAAGAATAGAATGGCCGGAGGTAGTGCTGATTTTTCTTTTAGTGGTTATATGAGTGCAAATTGGGGGATAAGTGGCGGTTTCGGTGGAACACAAGATACTATGCAAACGGATGCAGTTCTCGGTTATGTAATTGCATCTAGTTGGGGAGATTTAACTGACCTTATTTTAAATTATCCTATATCATATTCATATAGTAGGCAATCAAATAAATTATTTTTAAAAGGTTCTTTAGAACATACCCCTGATTTTTTATTAGACTGTGAAGTAAGAGCACCATTAGAATCACTTTACAATTTAGATTTATTTTTTAATTATTGTTTAGGTCAAACTAAAATGCAACTTGCAAATATATTAGGTACATTTTCTATGGACTTACCTGGCGGTGCAACTATTAATTACGATAGATTTTATGACCAGGGAAAAGAATCTGTAGATGAAGTAAAAGAAGAGGTTAAAAGTATGAGAGGTGGGAGTGACTTTATTTTTCATACCAATGGACTATAGCACACAAATGGTCTTTGATTAAACAAAATAAATAAATTATGAAAGCATTAAATGAATTTTTAAATGAAGAAAGGTCTGAGGAATTAAAACAATCTAAATTACTTGTAAAAAAACAAAGAGCGTTTTACAAGAGTTTGAAAAAGGGGGATACTGTAATATACAATAGTTCACCAAAAAGAGGTTTTGAAAAAGGAAAAGAATATAAAGTAGTGAGTACGACATCCGACCATGATTTTCAAATGAGTGTTCTGATAACAAATGGGAAACAAGAAATAAGAGTATCTACTACCGTAGGACTATTACCATTAAACTAACAAAAGAATAAGTAAATAGTGTATGGCAACTGATATATACATAAGAAGACCGCAACGTTCTTTATATAGTGAAAATGATATAGAAACTAACGATATGTTATCTATGTTTTTACAAGAAATAGAAATGGTTTTAGGAACACCTCCTTCAACAGTATTGGGCAGAGCAGATTTCGGTGTTGGTTTGCGTTCTTATCTATGGGATTTTAATGTAGGTGAAAGTGAATTGAAACAAGCAATAAATGAACAAATAACTCTAAATTGCTCACTATCAGGAGAATTTAGATACTCGATAGATGTAAAATTCTACGAAGTTGGCAACAGCGATTCTGCAATTATTGAAATAACAGTAGAAGATGACAATTTAGTTAGAATAGTTGTCAATTAAATAAAAAAAGAATTGTTCGTACATGTCAAAGAAAGCAAAAGACCAAGTTAATAAGATTATAGACAAAAGTAGACTGTTCGATGGTCAATTAAAAGAACAAATAGAACTATACTTAATCAAAGAATACGAAAAAAGAGGATTAAACTTTTCTCCTTCAAGTCCGTATGGTCAAATAGTTGATGTGCTTAATGAATTAAACAAATTACAATACTTTTATTTAGAAGATTCCTTGAACGAAAGAAATCTTTTAACTGCCTTTAAAGAAAATTCTATTTTAGGATTGGCAAGATTAACAGGACACAACCCCAGTAGACCCGTTAGTGCAAAAGGCGAAATGTCATTAAAAATAAAACCAGGAATGGCTAACGAAATTCCAGGTGCTAATATTCAAATTCAAAATTACAGTAAAATATTGTGTAAAAACAATCAAAGAAATTATCTAATTATTTTAGATTCAGATTCTGTTTATATACCCAAAACTAGTTCGAAATTATTTAAATTTCAAGTTGTTGAGGGAGAATTAAACTCTTCTGATTTTGTAGGTGATGGTACGGATTTACAATCATTCAATATTCCCACTAGATTTGCACAAATAGAAAATGACATAATTACAGTTTTAGTAAACGGACAAGAATTTAAAAGTTTCGAATCTCTTTATGATATTAAAAAGAACGAAAAGGGGGTCTTAATAAAAACGGGAATTAATGGTGGGGTTGATATATATTTTGGCAATAAAGATTATGGTTACATACCAGATTTTGGAGAAAAAATCCAAGTGGAGTGGATTGCTTCAAATGGTTCGGGAGGTAATATTGGAGAAGCATCATCTTCTATTTTGCTTGAATTTGTCGATGAAGTTTCTGATGGATTTGGTGGTGAGTTGGATTTAAATGAGGTTTTTGACATTAGCGTGTCTAAAAAAATCACAATGGGTGCAGATGCCGAAGACAAAGAACTTACAAGATTCTTACTTAACAAAAATAGTAGAGGATTAGTACTTGCAAATCCTACAAATTATACAGCATTCTTATCTAAATATAATCAATTTAGTTATATTGATGCATTCAATACATTCGGAGATGAATATTTAGATGATGACAATATAGTATATCTTTTCTTGTTACCAGACATTACTAGAAAGGTTCAAAGTAATTCAGATTACTTTAATACCGATATTACAAATTTTTATTTAACAAAAGAAGATAAAGATGCCGTTTATGATGTAATCAACAAAAGCGGTAGGCAATTAATTTCAACCGAATTAGAAATAATTGATCCAGTGGTTACTAAATACGCACTAAATGTTTTTGTTAGAATTTATGATGACATTATTAGTGAAGATGCAATTAAAGCCGAAATAACAAATGCATTGGGAGAATATTTCTTATCCTTACAAAGAAGAGATAAAATACCTCGTTCAGATATTATCAAAATGATAGAAAGTGTTGATGGAATTGATTCAGTTTATGTTGATTTCATTTCTAAAACTAATGAAGAAGCAATTTTTAACGGATATTACTTTAAGAAAATTGACTATAATAATGTAGATGCATCTAAAGCTTTACTAAAATCTGTTAGGGAAAACAACGATGTTCCTAATTTGAACATTAGTAATTCAATAGAAACAACTGAAAAAATCACACTTAAAGCCGGAGAAAATCCAAACTTAGGTTTAGACGAATTCGGAGATATTACAATAGGAAACAAAGAATTACCTCTTATTAGAGGTGGATTTACTGATAGAAACGGTGTTGAATATTCAGATGGAATAAATGGAACTAATTTATCAGCACTAAATATTGTAATTAGAGAATCTATACCGAGAAAATAATATATAAATATGTCAATTAAAAAATCTCAAATAAAACAAGCATACGAACCTGAAGTTCAGGAAGAATTAGATATATTTAAAAAAACAATGTCGCCATATTTGACAGGAACCTCTAATGAAATTATGCAAGGATTTTTAAAAAGATTAGAAATGATTAAAATGAATAATTATAATTCAGTTAAACTTATTGAAAATTTATACAACTACACAGAAGAGAATCCAAATAAATAATATCAAATGTCAATTAAAAAAGAAAACTTACATTTCTTTAATAAAAAAGGAAACAACTTAAACTTATTTTACGATTCTGTTTCTGGATTATACAGAGGAAACTATGTTCTTAGTGAAAATGCCATTTCGGTAGATTTAATTGAATCGGAACAAATAATTATATTAGAAAAAGTTTATAGTGCAGAATATCAAAAATTTATGTATGTAAAACCTACAAATGTAGATAATGATGCACAAGAAATATTATTTGAAATTGATAAGACTTCAACAACCGAATTCTTTACGTTTGACATCACTTTAGATGATAAGACATACTATATCAACAAAGGTACTAATCAGTCCGTAGGTGCAACCTATGATGCCTCATTTACCGATGTTTCGATAGCAGGAGTTTCCTATACAAATATACCGAATTCTTTTGACATAAACAAATTACAGGAGAACTATTCAACGGCAAATATAGGGTTTTCATCGAAAGATGCAAATTCATTTGTAGGTAAAGTAAACATGTACTTTAAAACTGGTGCAACTAAAGTTCAAATAGGAGAAGTATTTTTATTTGCGGATACGGTAGCAGAAGATACAAGATTGCCTTTAATGTTAGAAACATTAGGACATACTTTGAATAATAAAGATTTCTTGATATTTGATTCTACGAATGTAAATGAAGAAGATATTGATTTTGCAGTTGTTAACAAAAAAAGAAAAGAACTTTTATTAGAATTTCACAATATTTTTCCGTATCTTGGTTCATATAAAGCACTTATTAATATAATTAAGTATTTCGGTTATGAATCGGTTACTATAAAAGAATATTGGAAAAATGTAAAAGTTGATTCAGAAAATTTTGGAAAACTAAGACCGGTTGATATAGAAAGTGTATTATTAAATTCTAACAATACAAAAGAACTTTCTGACTTGTTTCCATCAAAAGTATATTCAAAGACTAATAAATTTGGTATGTACTATCAAATTACAGAAGAAACTGGAGAATACGATGTGGACGGTTTACCTATAACTAAAGAATCTTTTGAATTTACAATTGACGAAATATTAGTTAAATTGTATGCTCTTAAAGATAAACTAAAAAAATATTTCTTACCTTTAAACAGTAGAATAATTGATATTGTAGGAGAAGCTTTATATTATACAAAAATAGAATTGAATTATTGGAATTCAGTCAATAGAATTGATGATATAGATATAAACATAAATCCAACATTTGATGTTTATCCACGCAAACACGGATTTATAGAAGATTTGAGACCACTACAATGGCTTGGGGTTAAAATAAGTCCTGATTTATTATTAGATGGTTCAGCGAATTTAAAAGTACGAGAATTTACTCTTACTGATTCATTTTTTCGAAATAAACTAAAAATATTTGATAGTGTTTCTGGTGTAGGTTTCGAAATAATAGCCGACTATAAAAGTACAAACAAAACAAATGCATTGAAATTATACGAAGGTCTTATTAAATTAGGAGCACCTTTCAATGAGTTTTATATAAATGTAGATGACAATAAAATACTTTTTGTTGAAAAAGAAGATACCGGGGCAATTTTAGAATCTTACGTAGAACAAGGGGCATATGCTTCATCAGTTCCTGTGCTTGGTTTCCAAGATTATCTAAACGGAGTTCAACCAATAAGTACTTATGCAAAAGCATATTTACAATTCTTTTTTGATAGGGATTTTAAATTATCAGAACTAGACAATAATGAAAATATCCCAGTTGGATATCCTATAATTTTAAAAAATACAAGTTTTGATATTACTTGGTCAGACGCAAATCTTACTTGGAATAGTTTAGATGAAAAAAGAAATTATAACGATTTCAATTTTTCAAGTACATCAGGATTTCCAACATCGGCATATAATAGTGGTGGAGCAACAGGAATTGATCCATTTAGTGGCGTTTCTTGGGATGATTTTGGTAATGCTAATTTCTACGAAATACAATGGTACATTTACAAAAAAGCAAATTCTGTTTCTCCTTTTTGGTCAAGTACGGTAAAAGGGTCACTAGCTGATTTTAAAGAATGGGCTGTTAACTTACCTCATCCGGGTGATTATACTGTTGAATTGACTTTATTCGATATGTACGGTTCTTACAGTAAAAATACTGAAATAAACCATATTACGGTTGAACAAAAGAATCCTAACTTTACGGCTTGGAAAATAAAAGATTTAAGTGATGTTAAATGGGATGATTTAGAAGATTTAACTTGGGATGAAATGGGAAGTTCTTGGGATTTACCTTTCTTACCTAATACAAATACCGATGATGCCTTAATCACATGGCACGGAACAGATAGAGTAGAATTTTATCAAAATCTTGTAAAACAAAATGCTGTTTTACGAAGTAAAGGAGATATAAATTCAAAGACTTGGAAAAACATAGGAGATAACGTTACTTGGGATGATGTTGACCACTTATATTGGGATGATTTAAGTAGCACTTATACGAAATTCTATATCAAAGATTTGAATACAGGAGCTGCCGGAGCAACCGCAAATATTGTAGTAAAAGATAGTGTAGGAAATACATTAGAAACTTTCAATGAAAGCGTGTTGAATCTAACGGGAAATACTTATGTCGATTTAGTTCAACAATTAAGTTCTTTAGACGAAACTACCTATCCTATTTTATCTGGATTTATTTATGAATATAGACCAATAGTGGATTACACAGTCGCAACTATTCATCAAATAATTGCAGTATCTAAAAAATTAGAAAAACCAAAAAGATATTTCTTTAGTAGTTCTTATATTAACGATATATCAAATTACAACACACCAATGAATGGATTCGGTGCGGTTGGAGATGCTGGTTCAAGTTTTGATATTTACGGATTCAATAATTTTTATGCAATAGGTGGAACAGGAGCAACAGATCAATCTATAACTATTGACAATATATCTTACACTATTCCATCTAGTATTCAAACTTTATCAGCATTAGCTACAGATTTGAATACAAATTCACCATTTGAGGAATGGGGATTCAATATAGTACAATCTTATCAAGGTGCAACAGCACCATCAACTTACAATGATGAAAAAATATTAGCATTTAAGAAAACATTGTCAAGTAATGAAATTAACATTATTAAATATAATAAGGTTTATGGAACGCAATATGCAAGAAGTATTACAACTAATGCAACTTGGAATAGTTTAGATGTTCTTTATTATCAAAGAGATGTAAAACCATTTACCCAAATTTATTTTAATTACGACATTTCGTGGATGCCTGGATTTAAAAATCCTAAATGGAAAATAACGAAAGTTGGAACAGGAGAAGAAGTATTTACTTGGTTGAATAAATATATGGTATATCTATTTACAGACGAAGGTGAATATAACGTTTCTTTAGAATTAGAAGATACAAATGGTAATATAAAAACAATAACTAAAAACGGATTGATTAGAGTAAAATCATACGAATAAAAATTAAAAACAAAAAAGATGGCTATAACTATTACAACATTACAGGGAACGAATTCATTATCGGCAGATAGAATAACTCTCAACGATAACTTCAAGATAAATACCGATGCTATTAATAATATTTTATCAATTGTTGATACAACTACTGGGTTAATTGACAATACCGGAGTTGGTACAAACAATGTTATTAAAACAGAAGGTCTTACTACTTCAGGTTCGGCCAATAATGGTATTGAAGTTCAAACCGGAAGTATAAATATTACAGATGGAGATTTTAGAGCAACAACAAATGGTTCTTTTTTAGAATTAGGTGCTGATGGTTCTAAGATTGTTGACACTGTTGTTACCGTTAGTGGGGCAAATAAACACATTCTTGGTACAACTGGATTTATAGGGACTCAAGTTTCAGAAATGACCACGGTTGAAAGAACAGCGGTTACTTTAACAGCATCTAGTCCTAAAATAATTACTTTCGACTCTACTTTAAATAAATTTTACGGTTGGAACGGAACTGCTTGGACAGAATTAGGATAATTAAATATAGAAAATAAAAATAAAAAATGAAAAACTTAGAACATTTTGAAAACCTTAATGAAAATAAAAATGATAATCTTGCAGCTAAGATGATTAAAAAGGCTCTTACAGATTTAGGAGAAAATCCTCGCACGACGTTATATGGTGGGTTGAACATTAATAATCAAACTTATGCTAATGCAATAGAAAATATCTCCATTATGCTTTCAGATGGTAATAAAGGAAAAGCTCAACAAGAGGCAGAAGCGACAGCAGAAAAGATTGCAAATTTATATGAAAAGAATGAAACCAACGAAAGTATGTCAGACGGTAGATTTTCAGCTGATAGAAACAATGGTGTTGATATAACAAATCCATTTTACGATGATACGGGTAGAGAATATTCAGAAAAATTATCTCCTAAAGCAATGAAAGCACTAAAAGGAACTGAATTAGGTAAGGCAATTCTTGCATTTGAAGATATAATAGATGAATATATGGATTGGAAACAATCAGCTCCAAGTGGAGAAGAGAATGATTACTTAGATGTAAGAATAAAAGGATTAAAAGATTCAATCAAATATCTTAATAGTATTTAAGTAAAGTTATTTTTACATTAATGATACTTTTTGTAAAATATAGTTTACAAAAACAACTAATTTTAAATTTAAAAACCTACTACAATTAGTGGGTTTTTTTCTTTGATTAAATAAACTTATATTCTTTGAAATTAGGATTTTCGCATCTTCGTCTGATGGTTATTCTTATCGTTCCCGTTTCTCTTTCAGCTTCACGTAAACTTTCATAAACTATACCATCTATTGAAATTCGCTTTCTAGTCTTTTGTGATAGTTTATTAGTTTCTAAAAATTCATTCCATTTTATAGTTGCATTGATTTTACCATATCTTTCAATATAAAGAGGGAGTGATGTAGTTATAACACCTTTACTGTTTTCTGATTGTTTTTTAACAAATGAATTATATTTTTTAACACCTTCTAGTTCACCATGTCGTTCTATGAATCCTTCTTTGGAACACATTGTATTGTTTTTCATTCTATCTGAACGTCCTTGTAACAGTTTGTTCCACTTTTTTTCTCCCATATATTCCTTAGTGCAATTTTTATTTCCTTTTAGAGTTTCACTAATTTTCTTCTTAGTTTCTTTTGAAATAACTGTAAATCCATTTTCATCAACACCAATTATATTATATCCGAATTTATCATTCGAAGATTTTAGTTTTAACATATAGTGATTTTCTCTTTTGATATAATCAGTATCACAATATTCAAGAACTTCAAATATGAAATTTTCAATACCGTGTTTATTAAACGAATATTGTAAATGGTTATTAACATGTTTACCTTTAGAAAGATTAGAAAAATGTTGTTTATATCTAGACTTGAAATTTTTTGTTAGTCCAACATATACTTTGTTATTTATCAGATTCCGAATCTGATAAATACCACCTTTAGAAAGGTCTGGATTCTCTTGATTAAATATCATAAGTTTTATTATTTTAGAAAGGGATAGGACGGCAATCCAACAATTCCCTTTCTTTATTTAACTAATTAGAAAATAAAAGAATATATATATGTCAGCAACCAGTCTCATCCGTCCACTCAGAATTTCTGGTGGAACAATTTATGTTTTTAACAGTGCAGCAAATGATATTGCAAAAACTTTTAGTGATGACAATGTTAGATTTACATTTAGTAAATTTGCAGCTTTAGATTTACCTGAAGTTAATCAACCAAGTAGTAATTCTAATAATATAGTTTGGCAAGCATTAGGAAACAGATCAAATACTGCAGCATCAAATCCAACAACTTGGAGTAGTGATACTGTTATTACAGATTTACTCGGTGCTAATCAACAACAAAACACATATATAGCAAATAGTTTTCAAAATTATGTATTGAACTGGGAAAACCTTGTTCTTAACACACAAAATTCAAATGGAAATTTATACGATACAACATCAAATCAAAGCGTAACCGAAAGAATATTTTGGAAATGGTTGTCTGATTTAGGTGCAATACGATATGATAATGCTACTCTTAATGTAGATTCTAATGTTACTAATATGTTTGTGGAAGAAGCACAAAATACTACCGATTCTAGTAAAGATACTTACAATAGAGTAGTAAAATATTTAGGTGATATTGATTTAATCAATAATGTCAATAGAGGGGGAGAAGCATATACACAAGTTTACTTACATATGCCCTCCGAACACGGAAATACCCCAACGGTTTTGTTTAATACTCTTTCCGATGCAAATTACAATACTAATATACAATGGAGTGGTACAAATGGTGAAGATATTGAAGGTAGAACTTCCGTTGCAGACCCAAGAATGTCAAAAAAAGCATATTTTACTAATGATACTTTAAATAATAATTATTATTCAACAGAAAATGCCTTTGGTGCAACTGCAAATACAACTATCGAGGTTGCAACCGATGCTGGGTTTGCCAATAAATTCAATGTAAAATTATCCAATATGGATGGTGCAATCATTGATTGGGATAGTGCAAAATACACTAAAGTAACTAATAATGCAAATGTAAGTTCTATTTCAGAATTGAATTCAACCGCAGAGGCTGAAAACTTTGCTTTCAATACCGTATTACTTTATTATGATATTTTTAATGTGTCGGATGGATCATTAGTAAAAAGAAACTTATATGGTGTTTTATTTATTGATGACTTTAAACAAAGTTTAACGGCTGGTTCAGAATTGAAATCATTTTCTAAATTTAAACCTAATCCAATAACTAAATTAAATGGTAATGCATATTCATTAAAAACAAATATAAAATTTGATACAAGTGCAGATAATGTAGGTGTAGAAAGAAGTATAAATGAGTACTCAACATTTTCAATGGACTTGTTTTCAGATGCAATGGTTCAATTGCAAGATGCAACAGAAAATTTTGTTACACAAGAACTTTCAATACTAGGTTTAAATAGTAAAGTAGATAATTTAGAAAAGTTTTATTTCAATCAAGCAACTATTGATGAATTGAATGCTAAAATTACTAACTTACAAACTTCTGTACAAAATGCATTGATTGCCTTAGAAAGTCCTACAACTATAATAGAATTAATTAGAAATAATAGTACAAGATTAAGCAAATTAGCTGCAGGGGAATTAACAAGTGTTTTATCTTATGATTTAAGTCCTTTCGTACAAGGAGCGGGGTTGAAATTGGATAAGTCGGTTCCAGGAAAAGTGATAATTAGTAATATAATTGAAGGATATAATTATTTTCCTGTATGTTATAACACACTAAGAACTATAAATTATTCATCAGGAAACGGAACAGTTGCTAATATAGTAAGTAATCCAGATGATAACAACATACTTAGTTTAGGTCAATTTACTAATTATTTTAAAAATGAAACTGCCGAAACTTTAAACATAAATAACGATGTCATTATAAATATAGATGATACGGTTGAAAAGTTTAAGACCGGACAGGTTTTTAGAATTGTTTTTGATAAAGGATTTTCGCTGGCAACTGCTAGAAATCTTTACATATATACAGATGCAACAAATAAAAAACAACTTGGTGCATATAAATGGTTAGTGGCTAAATTAAACAATGTTAATTTATCCGGAACAAGACCAATAATTGAAATAATTTGTACAAACGCCAATACGTATTCATTTACGATTGATGTTTTAAGATAATATTAAATACATAAAGAAAATACAACAAACGATATGTCAGACGTAAAGAATAGTTTAAGTTCAATTGTGGACAATCTTATAAAACTACAAAGAAATAATACCGAAATTTTAACAAAACTTTCGGCTGTTGTTAATAGTGATGCAGATGTAGTAACATTAACTTTAGAAGATATTGCAAATGACAATATTAAAACGGTAACTATTCCAAGTTTCGGTGCCCTTAAAAAAGACATCGAAAGACTTGATGAGAATATAACACAAATATCAGCATTGAACAATAAAGATGCTAGTATTCAATTACCGGATGGTACTTTTAGAACTATTGTAAAATCTACACTAAAGAAAAGTGCGGATGATATCACAAGTGTTCAAACACCTATTGGGTTTAAATCTAAAAGTAATTGGTTTTTTGAATCTTTCTTGAATCCTTTATTATATGTTGGATTAAATTTTCCGGCACAATTGAATCCGGATACGACAAAGGTTAAAATGCAAAAGTTTATTTTGAACCTAGATTCAGATGCTAAATTAAACATTTTCAATTCGCAAATCAAAAATAATCCTGATTTGTCATATGCAGACTTTTTAGACATTATAAATTCAAATGCTATTTTATATACAATAGATGACGATATATTAGATTTACCACCAGTAGAACCTAGATTTTATGGTAACTTTTCTGTATTAAGAGTATTCGAATCAACAGAAGATATTATAGTTGATGGTGTAAGTGCAACAAAGAAATCACAAAAGTTTCAATTAGACAAATTAACATATAACGATAAAAATTCTAGTACATTAGAAACTCAACAAATAAAAGTTGGTGATTCTTTATTAGTTAACAAGAACGATAAAAGTACAAGATATAAAGTTACTGGAATTGATTTTGAAACATTTACGGTTTCTGTTATTTTGGCAGAAGGGTATGATTCAGTTAATATAGGAGCAAATAATTTATCTTTTTATCCTGTTGAGGCAATATCACCAGAAATTAGAGTTGGGATAGGATTTAATGAATATCTTTCGGTATTTTTAAAACCAATAAATCCAGATTCAAATAGACCAGCAGATAACTATTCTCCTGGAATTAGTTTCTATTCTAATGAATTGACAATAAAAGACACAGATAGTGTAATTAAAACACTAGATACTTACTATCAAGAAAAGGTTGTTGATTTTGGTGCTGTTTTATTTTCTATGACACAAGAAAATATACCACCAGTTTCAAAAGCGGTAATACCAAATGTTCCGGAAGCGGTTTCAACTGATTTTAAAGTTGTACAAATTAATAAACATGCAACAGATGGTCAATCTAACGAAGACATTAAATCACTTAACAAAGAAAAAATATCATTAAAAAGTGAATTAGGAGATATAGATAAAGCAATATCTACTAAAAGACAACAAATTTCTACTAAGAATTATAAATCAGATATCGAAAGAGATTCTGATTCAAATCAACTATCAACATTGATAGAAAAAAGAGCAGCAACAGAATCTCTTTACAATTCAGTTGTTTCAGATATACTAACAAAGGCAGAAGATAAAACAACATCAACGGCCAATGCAAAATATAGAGTTAGAGGTTTTTGGCCTTTACCTACTAATAAGGTTGCAACGGATGGTTCTGAACAAAGTGTAATTCAATTTAAGATTGAATACAGATATCTTACTAAAGGGGGTGCTGCAAATAACTTACAAGAATTTGATTTTGTTAATGCCGATGGAAACACACAAAAAGGTGTTTATTCTAATTGGGTATCTATGAAGTCTTCTTTAAGAGAAAGAGCCTTCGATTCAAATACTGGTAGGTATTATTGGAAAGACCAAGATACTGAAAATGGAGAACAAGTTAATATAAATCAACTCGATATTGCAATTAGACCTAACGAAACGGTAGAAGTAAGAATAAAATCACTTTCGGAAGCTGGTTATCCAGCAAATCCTATTGAATCAGAATGGTGTAATATTGTTACTGTTGAATTTCCAGATGATTTAGGTATTTCAAAGGATATTTTATCAATTATTGATGAAACTAATAACGAAAAGGTAAAGGTTAGGTTAAATGAAGATTTAACAGAAAGAGGAGTTTATACACACATTGATGACCAATTTGTTCAAAATAGCATAACTTGGAAACATCAATCAGCAAACATTGCTTCTGGATTTCTTTCTGAAGAAAGAAACATAATTAGCTTGTTAGATTATCTAAAAAGTTTAGAAGATAAGATTGCATCTTTAGAAGCTCAAATAAATAAAACCGTTGGTGTTTTACTTGTAAAAGTAGAAGACGAAAATGGAAATCAGAAAATAGTACAAAACAATACAACCGTTCCTATTTTTGCCGGAAACTATAAAGATGAGGTTTCTTCTTTAGATGAACCTAAAGGAACTATAATAACTAAAAACTATTTTATTAGAATAGGAAATGATGCTGCAACCCCTATTCAATTATCGGCTGCATTAATTAGTAATGTTTCAACAACAGCAGAAGAAGGTAGTAAATTTGAAAGTGTATCTGGTGATTATGTTTCTGCGCCTTTAGGATTAAGCAATCCACCAGATGAAGATATTAACAATACCGCAAATACGGCATATAAATTACCTTTTCAAAGTTCACAAGTTAAAGGTCAATTTATATATTCTAGATTTAAAGATATAACAACTACTAAAACTCTTTATCAAACTAGTGGCACAGTGCTCGATGATATATACAAATTTGATGGATTCACAACAACTCCTAGTACTTTTGACAACTACAAAACAAACAATGCGTTTTTCGTATGGGATGGTATTCAACCTACTGCTTCAACTATTAATGGATACAAAGCCGATGTTGTAACTTTTGATTTAGATAAAACTTATGTTCATTGCCAACACCCCGATTTATATAATGCTAGTCCCGTAACAACAAATGTAGATTGGATATCAGCAAATACTTCTATTACTAAGAATAGTAATAAAAATGGTAATACCCACCCGACTGATTTTTTTCAACAATCTACATTTAAAACGGATGCTACTGTATTGACTTCAAATTCTAGTAATAAGATTTCTTTTCAAGAAAATGATAAATATTTATTGGGTCCGGCTTCTTGTGGAAGTTATTTGTATATGAGTCCTTTAGATTATGATGAGGTTAGGGTTTTAGGAAATGATAAGACAAGTAAAAAAGAATTACCTTTTGGTGCTGGAAATGCTGTTAGTTTACAAATTGTATACCAATATAGAATGACTGATTATTTCGGTCCTGGAAAGTTAGGTATCGGAAAAGTATCGGGACAAGATGGGATTACCCAATTAGAGTATAGAAAAATTTTAGGATTAGATATATATTATGATGAAAGTAAATTTTCTTTTGATATAGAAATT
>TARA_R110000772_G_scaffold268595_1_pt1 | contig 15706 bp, 11 predicted proteins | sample TARA_R110000772 | Tara Oceans TARA_R110000772 (sample SAMEA4397948) | marine metagenome | biome: Polar Biome; feature: [SRF] surface water layer (ENVO:00010504); material: water (ENVO:00002006), including particulate matter (ENVO:01000060) such as... | depth 5 m | reverse complement strand
CACCTTTTCCCGTTAAATTACTCTATTTATCAAGCGGCCCACTAGCCTTCAGAGCATCGTCTATCGATTCTGCTGTACGACCATGCGCCTGCATAACGTAATTCACTGCGTCAAGAATTGAACCCCATGGAAGGTCCTGAAACACCTGTGCCTCGATAGAACTGCTTGAATCGCAATCAAAAATCTCTATAGATGCGCCCTTCATACCATCTTTTGAATGCTTTAGCTTGTCGTCTGTATCGGAATCACATAGCACCGATACGTCCATACCTGCTTCTGATATATTCATAGCTCTTTCAGAGAATGAGCTTCCCGTACCGTCCACGCAAGCACACCCATTAAATGACATAGGTGTTTTACCGCTCGAAATTCGGAACTGGTCTATGGCGCGGCAGATCCCTACTTCCGTTGCACCCTCACAAACTATTACTTTCCTTGCAAAAAATGCTTCAGGACAAGCACGAACAACGCCTTTCAGTTTGCCACTGTCTATATCAAGATATTCGGATTTGAGCACCCCAGTACTCCTGTCACTGTGGAGTACAAGCAAGTTCTGAACCTCTAGCTCAGTAACGACATCACGGGAATGCGTGGTCATAATGACCTGTCCCGGGCTACCGGCTTTCAAGGCTCGCACGACATGCTTTATCCGATCCGGCTCCAACCCTTGCTCTATTTCGTCGATTAGAGCAATGCCTCCGTTCCTAGCGATTGCAGTTTGTATTGCTATCGACGCTAGGCGCCTTGACCCTTTGCCCATTAATCTGAAGGGAACATTCCCCAAATGCAGGCTAACTTTCCCTTCCTTTATATTTATATCCTTGAAGTCCAGGGTCGTCTGTATCTCATTAATATTCAGACCTAATTGCGCCGCGTTTTCCTTGACAGTTCGGGTGACGCCTTCGAAATGCTCGAATGCGGCGCTATCGAGCTTTGACTTGGCCTCACGCAGCGCTTCAAGAACTAGCTTCTCCTGTTGCTCGTCAGGATCTTCGCTTTTGAAGAGTGCATAAAGCGGATTGCCCTTGTTCCAGGAAAAGTGGCTATCTACATAGTCAGAAATCATAAAACAGTTAAGCTTAGCGCGATCTCTAGAAGATATTTCCTTGGTTTGCTCTGCTCTCCCGCTCGATACATGCCATTTAGGCTCAAGGTCATCCTGTACGCGCAGCTCGATAGTCAGCGCAGGCACAAACCCTTCAGATAGCTCCGGTGAAATGCTGCCCGTGTCCTGAGAATATCCTTTTATAAATAGGCCGTATTTCCCCTCTGTCATCAGCTCGTCTGGTAAGTCAGACAGGGTAACCCGTATCACCAGTGGATTGCTGGTGTTCAGACCATAGAAATCCGTGTCGTATATCGGCAAGTTCCAGGCTGAGGAAAGGACATAGCTTATGGCATCAAGTATGGTCGATTTTCCAGCATCGCCCCGCCCGACCAGACATACAACGTCCCTATCAAATTGCTGCGAGAACGTACTTATGCCTCTGAAATTTTCAATTTCTAACTCGACAATCCTAGTCATTTTTCTACCTGTAATCTCCGTATCCCGCTATACACACAGACCATGCAGCTAATTTCAATCTTTATGCACGCTGACTTCTAGTAGAAACGCGTGCAAATCCTTCAGTTTGTGCAACAGCTCATCAAATGCAACTATCTCGACATCCTTCGAATTTCTTCGGAATAGCTCGAACGACTTCCGCTCTTCCTTATATTCAGGGATGGTTCCGATAATCAAGACACCGTGAGTTGCGTAGGATTCCATGTCATAGATTCCAGAATTGTCCTTTATTACCGAAATCTCTTTCTGGAACTTATATTTTTGGTCTAGAACCTGACTGACTGAGCCAGCCAAGTCTTTTGAAGGCGTGTAGACACTGTCACGATATTGAGTCTTGTTCAGAAGTTTTGTCTGGGGTGTCTTAATCTCGAAGAGCGCGCAGTTATTTGTCATACTATTTTTAACAATAAAGTCCGTAATCTTGTCGCCCTCTCCCGACAACTTTCTTCCGCCAACGGAAGCCTGGTCACGTATTTTTATAATGGGATAGCCGAACGCTAGATTAAGGATAAACGGATTCTCGTTAAATAGATTCTGCCAATGACTCTCAGAGAGCCGCCGCTGCATCATCCCTTCATACTTCTCGATGAGCTGCTCTAATGTTACGAGCTCTATTGTATTTTGGAGCTTGACTAAACTTTTAGGACTATCTTTTGCAATCGCCTCCTTATTATCCTCAATCAAAGCAACTGCCTTTTCCTGTTCTGATTTAGTAAGGCCTTGATGAATAGTGGGCGAGGATTTAGCAATCAATCTGGTTAATGCATCGTTTCCAACATGAAACGGCTTCTGGGGATATTTATCATTGTTAAGAATATAGGCGATTAGATTATTTGTAACGGCTGCCTTCATTTTTCTGGCCGAGGAGCGCGCACGATCCGTAATCCTGTTCATACTCTTTCGGTACTCTTCAAAATCACGAAACTTAATCGTGAAAATTGAATCCTTCTCGGAGATTTGCGTATCTTCCCGCTTACTAATCACTAAATGCTCAATACCTATCTCTTCGAGAAAGTTGATGATTGGCTTATATTCCTTCAGGAGCCCCAGGCCGAAGTCATAGTCTTTCACGAAGGCAGAAGGCATCTCTTCCAGCATCTCAGTCACTGCTTCCGGCGTTTCCGGAAACGTGAAGTTGAATCCTTCCAGGGTAATACTACGAACAACATCATACTTTGGCTCAAGAAAACCGGAGCTTCGTGGCAATGTGTTCAGCGGATAGATTGAGACAAAGTCCTTCGTGGCATCAATATCAAGGATATGTCGCTTATATTTTTCGGGCTTCTTGGATTTTAATCCTGACGCTTCTAGACGGTCGCGTGGCGGAATATAGTAGATCTGATTAAATCCTGGATGATACTCCTCGACGGAAAGCTCTCCCGACTGAGGAACCTGAATATCTGTGGGAAAAGGACGTGCCATAGCTCAGTTACCGCTACACGTTGCGGCAGTCAGAAACTCTTGACACACCACATCACCGCGCGGGTTACTACTGGACACTTCGATATCTCTCATAGAACTACATCCTTGTATTTTTAGTTACAGAGTGAAGGTTGCACGCGCCTTCTCACTTCGCGAGGTAAGGACAAGATGCTGGAATACGGCTTCTGTCTTCTCCTCCACTTCTTCCGGAGCGAAGCTACCCGGGAGTCCTGTCTTATCGTCCCAGAGGAAGTCTTTAATCTTTACCTTAATCTGGTCGCGTGCCCCTTGGCGCTCGGTGAAGTTATGGACGCGTGCCAGCTCTTCTTTCAGCGTCCGGTAAAGCCCCTCTGCCACCTTCTTGATCCGCTCGATTTCTCTTTTCTCAAGCGCGGGCTTTAACAGCAAATCAAACAGCGCCAGGGATTCTTCATTCAGCCCCTCTTTGACAGCACGTTTTTCTTCGTCGCTCAAATCATCGACCAGCTTGAGCAGCGCTTCAAAGGTCCGCTCTATCGTGACGCGGTCTTTCTCATTGTTATATTCATCGACAATCTCTTCATAGCGTCGCTGGAAGTCCGTCCGTGTTGGGTTCTGCATTAGCATCTTGAGCAGCTTCTTGTCGATGATTTCCTTGAGGTTGTGTACAGTCGTATTCTTTGCCGGCGACCGTTCGAACTCTTTGCGTAGCCGCTCGAAGTCAATCTGGCTAATGTCGTAGAGCTTGCTGGGCTTTACATCCCCTATTTCCTTCGGCTCGATACTTTCCTCGACTATCTCGTGTAGCGCCCGCATGATGTCAGAAATATCGGCTTTATCGACATCGTCTTTCAGGCTCTTATAGATGATGCGGATAGCATCATAGGCGTGGCGATAGTCGTTCACGCCCTTGATAGAAAGACAGGCTTTGAACTTCTTGAAGACTTCGCGGCAGATAATCTCGAATCGCTTTCTGGTCTCGTCACTCTCATTGATAGCTTCTTTAGCATCGATGATGGCTTTGTTCCGCTCGAACCCTGCTTTTTCCAAGACATCTTCAAGACGGAAGGAGCGCTGCTCCAGATAACCACGCACCGCTTCAATGGCTTCTTCCAGATCCGCCAGTAGCTCTTCTTTGGGCTTGGTCGGGTCACTTCCCGGCGGCGGGTCGGTTGTATCATCGCCCTCCCCTTTATATCCGGCATAAGTTGCTAGTGCCTTCCTAAGATTCTTGAGAATACCGCAATAATCAATGATGAGACCGTTATTCTTGCCCTCATGTACCCTGTTGGCGCGAGCTATCGCCTGCATCAAAGTATGTGCTTTAAGCGGCTTATCCAGATACAACGTAGAAAGGCTCGGTACATCAAAGCCGGTCAGCCACATGGCACAGACAATCGCGACACGGAAGGGATGCTCTTCACTCTTAAAGGCGGATTCCATATCAACCCGCTTACCATCAACGGTCTCGAAACCTTGCTTGATAAGCTGGCGGTAGGGCTTGATGTCTAAATCCCACTTGCCGAACTTTTCGACTTCACCCTGTTCCTCGCTGACCACAACGGCAGCCAGAGTTTCCCGCATCCAGTCCAGCTTGCGGGTTAAATCAAGCTCCTCCTGGGCATCACTACAGGCGGCTATTTCTTTTTCAAGCTCGGTGATACGGGCAAGCCAGGCCTTCTCAATCAGCCCATGCATACGGACGCATGTCACCTTGTCGATACAGACCAGCATAGCTTTACCGTTTTCCCATTGGGTGCTGTAGTGCTCGACAAAATCTTCGGCTATTTTCTCTAACCTGCTTTGTGCGGTGATAACGTGGTAATCCCGGGCCATCTCCCGCTCTAAGCGTTCGGCGGTATCCACATCATCGATTTCAAACTCTTCGATTTTGGCGGCGATACGCTCATTCAAATCACTCGTGGCAATCCCCAGCTCTTCCCCCCGCGCATCATAGTAAAGCGGCACGGTGGCGTTATCCTCTACGGCACGCTGGAAGTCATAGGTGGAGATATAGTCACCGAAGACACGGCGGGTGATTTCATCATCTTTGAAGAGCGGCGTTCCGGTAAAGCCGATATAGCTGGCCTGCGGTAACGCGTTCCGGAGATTCAGCGCCAAGCGCCCATATTGGGTGCGGTGTGCTTCATCGGTGATAACGATGATGTCATCACGGTCTGAATAGGGCTTTTCAGGGTCAACATCCGTATTGAACTTCTGCACCAGCGTAAAAACATAGGCTTTATGCCGATTGAGCAGCGCTTCAAGATGCTTCCCCGAACCGGCACGGCACGGGTCTTTGTCATTGTCCACGAGACCGCAACCCGCAAAGGTGTTGTAAATCTGCCCATCCAAATCATCGCGGTCAGTACAAATCAGGAAGGTGAAGTTACCGCCCAGTTTCCTGTGTATCTTGCGAGCAAAGAATACGATGGAGTAAGACTTGCCTGACCCTTGGGTGTGCCAGAACACGCCCAGCTTCCCTTCCCGCGCCTTGCGGTTTTTCACCGCCTCTATCGCGCGGTTTACACCCAGATACTGGTGGTTACGGGCAATAATCTTAATAAGCTTTCCGGTACTGTCATCAAAAATGGTGAAGTTTTCGAGAATATCCAGAAAGTCGCGTTTATTGCAGACACCTTTGAGCAAGGTCTCCATATCAACAACGCCAGGATCATCTTCTTCAAGGCGTTTCCAGTCATTAAAATGCTCGAACTTACTGGAGATTGACCCCAGCTTGCCATCGACCCCGTTACACAAGATCACCAATGCATTGTGATGGAAGAGATGCGGAACAGTATCTTTATAGTCGGATAGGTTTTGTTCGTAGGCACGTCTAATGTCCTTGTGGATAGTCTTACACTCCATAAACAGGAGCGGCAGACCATTCACAAAACCCACTAGATCAACACGGCGGCGATAAATATCACCCCTTACCCAGAGCTCCCTAACACATAGAAAGTGATTATTCTCCGGATCATCAAAGTCAAAGACCTTGAGCCGCTTTTTCTCAAGCTCGCCCTTCTCATTACGGTACTGAACCTGCACACCATCTTTAACGCGGTCATACTGCTCATTATTTATCTGCAGAACATTCTCGGTAACCGGCGCTTCGGTAATCTGCCGCAGCGCATCTTGATAGGCGGCCTCGGGCACGCCTGGATTAAGCCGCATCAAGGCTTCACCCAAATACCGTTCCAGAACGACGTCTTTATCAGACAGCCGCCCTAACGTTCCTTCCTTACCGAAACTCTCATTGTTATAGGCAAAGATACTCTCCCACCCCAACTTCTCTTCGAGGTAGTCAGCTGCCGTCGCCTGAACCAGCGTATCTTCATTGAGCGGCGCCATCATACGGCTATCTCCCCACTCATCAGTTTAGGAAGGAGAAGATCGCGTGCGTGTGATAACTGAATGTTCAGTTTTTCAAGGACGTTTGTCTGTTCAAAGATAGGCGTCACAGCATCCTCAAACTCAGCCCGTAGAATTTCCGGAGGAATAATAATTTCTCTGCTGTATGCTAAGTCACGGTTCAACCCAGGTACCGCGACATCAGTATTTATAAAAGCGGTGTGCAGTAGTGCGTAGTATATAAAGTAGCTACTCTGCTCAGGAGTCACGAAATAAACTGTGTCTATTGGATGAAAATCCAAATGAGACCAGAAGACTGAGCCTACATTACCCTTTCTCCCTACAACAATACTCGCCCCCTTTACTAGCGCTTTATTGTGACTGCCTACAATCCCGCTGGAACCATATACGGGAAATTCACCGGAAACACGGTTGTCTGCTTTAAGTGCTTTTCCGTAGTTTAACGTGAGAACATCACCTAGACGATTTTTGCACCACCCCTCCGGCACTCCATCGACGATTTTCACATGTTCGTGGCCAGGGAAACAGAAACGGACAAACCATTCTTTGTAGAGCTGCCGCGCTGACTCCTCCAGCAACTCGATCCGCCGCTTATTGTTTTCAATGAGGTCGTCATAGGATGATATTATTCCAGCGCGTTTTCTTTGCTCTTTAATCGGAGGCAAGTCTGCTAAAGGGAGTTTTCGAATGTCCTTCATATTCACGTGACCAACGTGAACACCTATCTGGTTCTTCAGCAAGGCAGCCTGCTGCCTTGGAGCAAGCAAAAAATAGGTAAGGAAGTCGGGGTCAATTAGTTCTGGGTTGGGGCGGATATGAACAGTTCTCTGACCTAAACAATGCGGCTCGTCAGATTTTATAATTGCAACGTTTCCTGCCGGAGCCTCTCTTGCCATAATGAGGTCATTTTTCTGAGGTACTGCACGTGCTGTCCATTTGTCATATGTTTCTTGAGATATTCGATAGACACCCTCTAGATTAAACCTGCCTTTGCCAACATTTGGTGTCCTAATAAGTGGATAACCGGATTCTTGAGTCGGTGCTGTCTTGTGCAGGCAATCGACAATAAATTCCGTAACACACGAAAGCGTTGGTAGTCCGGTAGTCATACGCCCAGCTCCTCGAAATTCTTCTGAATTTGAGCAGCCAGAGTGACGGCTTCTTCGTTGAGGCCCTTTAGCTCAATATGAATATCGCGCAGTGTCTCTTCAAAATCGAAGTCTTCATCTACTTCCTCCGGCGCAACACCGACATAACGGCCTGGGGTGAGGCTCCAGTCATTGGCTTCAATCTCGGCTCTATCAACAAGCTTCACTAGCCCTTCCACATCGCACAGCTCCCCTTGCGGAAAACGTTCTTGCAACCAGTGGGCTTGCTTGAAAAAATACCGGATGAGCTTTAACTGCTCGACAGCTTCCTTGCGCAGGGTATCAAGGTCTTTAACCGGCTTATTCAGCCCCTTTTCACCGCTCTCTTTTGCCTGCTTCTCGGCAAACTTATAGAGCTGATCAATCTGCTTGATGAGGTCACGGCTGGTTTCAGCCAGAGGCTCGGCTTGTGCCGCAAAAGCTATGAGACCCGCATTATCCTTACCCGCCTTTCCCCACGCAGCGGCTTGCTTCTCAATCACGCTTTCGAAAGCGGTAATATCATCGCGCAGCACTTTAAACGCGCCGGTAGTTTCATCACTCACCTCGGGAAGCTTATCCAGCAGGTCTTGCGCGCTGGATACAAATGTATCCATTGGTGCTACGCTAGCTTTACCTTCGTCCAGTGTCCGCTGGAGATAGCTTTCTACCAGCTCCACAAAACGTTCATTGTCCCCGCGATAAAGCCACACAATGGAAGTCAGATTTGCTAATTGCTCGGGCGAGAAATCAAAGATCTTACGCGTCACTTTCCGATACACATTCCGTGCATCCAGCATCAATACTTTATCTTTGTGTTGCTTGGGCTTGTTCTTATTGAGGAACCAAAGCTCGCACGGCACTGATCGCGTATAGAAGAAGTTCGAGCGAATAGCGACCATTGCACCGACATCACCAGATTCAACAAGCTTTCGGCGCACCTCAGCCTCTTGCCCTCCGGCACTTGAAGCCTGCGAAGACATGACAAACCCTGCGCGCCCTGTCTCGTTCAAATAGCTATAGAAATAGGAAATCCAGAGATAGTTACCGTTAGAGACAGAACCCTTTTTGTTCACACCAGGGAGACCGAACGGCAAACGCGGGTCTTTCTTGATTTTCTCCGCATCTACGTCATCGACGTTGAATGGTGGGTTAGCCATCACAAAGTTGGCCTTGCCCAGAAAATCATGCGGGTCTTCGTAGTAAGAGATTGCCTTTTGTATTTTTCCTTCCAGGCCATGTACGGCCAGATTCATCTTCGCAAGGCGGATAGTAGTGGGGTTTTTTTCCGCGCCGTAGAAAGTAGCTACATCTTGCGGGCTCTTGTGCATACGCTCCATAAAGTGGGCGCTTTGTACAAACATGCCGCCTGAACCACAGGCGGGATCGATGACTGAGCCATGATCGGGCTCTATGAAGTTCACAATCATTTGCACCAGCGAGACGGGCGTGAAGAACTCACCGCCATCGTGCGCGCTCTGATTGGCAAACTGGGTTAGAAAATATTCGTAAATGCGCCCGAAGATGTCACCTGTAGCTTGTTTGAGCGCTGGCTCATTGAATGTGCGCAAAAGGCTGCCCAGCACATCATTATCCAGCTCTTGATACTCTCCTTTGGGCAGAACACCCTTTAGAGTATCGTAATCGCTTTCAATAGCCTCCATCGCATCGATGATAGCCTGCGCCCTGTCCTCGGCACCGGTAAGATTGACGAGATGATCGAACTGCGCGGATTCTTGCAGGAATATCGCGCTCTTACTGGAAAAGTCTTCTTTTGTCAGTGGCCTTGTTACGCCGCCCCGTGAAGGTAACGAGGCTTCAATTTCGGGCTTGATCGCCAGATAGCGGCTATAAGCATGCCGCAAGAAGATTAAGCCCATGACGGGCATGAAATACTCATTACTGGCGTAGTTACTATTGGCGCGGAGAGTGTCAGCACTCCCCCAAAGCCGCTTTTCTATAGCTTCGATGTTTTCTAGCTGTGCCATCCGGCGTCTTACTCCATGTCTCTTCGTTTGCTTTCTTCTATCCACTGCAGGATGTCTTCGCGCTTAAAACGCCAGCTACCACCGACCTTAGGTAGGTAGCGACCTCTCGTAGCACAAACAAGGCTATTTTTTTAATCAGCTGCGAAATGCTCTCGAAGCGCACGCAGCATATCACCAAGTTTATCTGGGTTATCCTTTTTAAGTCGCTGAATGTTAAGTAGTTTCCATTTTATGGCTGACATGTGTTCCAGTCCCGGAATGGGGTACAACGACCAGTCTGGCTCGCCCGCTGTAAGCCCTATTAGAAACTGGCGATCTTGTTCGGATAGCACGCCATTAATTTCAAAACTCAGCCGCTCTCTTGTGGCCTCGAAGTCGTCATAGGTAAAGGGAGCCAGGGTCATACCCTGAAATTGCGATTCAAATAGTTGCCGCTGATCCTGATAATTCGGTTTCAGCATTTCATGTACTGGCCTATTGTGTCCTGCCAACATAGCGATGAATCCCAGCTTTATGTTTTCTGTAATCCCGCCCTTTTCAAAAAGCTGGTGAATATCGAACAGATCACGCGGGTGCTGCCTATCAAGCGCAGCACATATTTTGCCACCATAGAGCTCGCCTTTCGAAACGACATTGATGGCTGCGAAAAGGCCGAACTCGTCCTGTACGGCCTGCACCACAGCCATATTCTCCGGCGGATGTAAGCAGCCCCTTATCGTGGTGTTGACCTCCACCTTTATCTGGGCATGCTCATTCCCGCAGAGCAGCTTGGTTTCCTGCCCGTCTGTCTGTGGCATGAGACTGGCCTGTATTGGCAATCCGCTACCGGCAAGCCGCTCCCGCACCGCTTCCAATCCTGCGGTTATACCCGACATGGCAGTCGCCCGATCTTCTACCGGAACATAGGTCAAGTCGATATCTACGGAGAGGCGGGGCATCTCATTGTGAAACAGGTTGATGGCCGTGCCGCCTTTCAGTGCAAAGGACTCGACTTCGGCCACATGGGGCAAGACCTGGAGCAGTAGTTCTACCTGCTTTCTATAACCCTCGGCAATCACAGTGACGCTAGCTCCTCCGGCACGCTGATATGAAACTCTTTGATGAATACACCCTCAGGCGTGATGCTTCGATCCCCTTTACCGAGATCAACCTGATCTAGCACCACATGGCTCAGCCACTTATGACCGGCTTTGGTTGCCATATATAAGAAAAGGCGCTTCACCTTCACCGACGCACAGCTTTCCAGCAAGGCTTGTACCAGGTTTGGGCGCAGGTTTGCGAGTCCCTCCATGAGTTGGTAGCACTCTACTAATCCCATTGTTTTAGGCGTCAAATACAAGCACTCCATCATCGCGCGCTCAGGCGCAGACTGCTTGAGCTCACGTGATGTTTTCTCTATGTCTTTCAATCCCTCTCGGCGCGGCAGAAATCCTGTTTTTGTGTGCTCTATCTTTGCGCCCCAATCATGTTTTGCGAACCATGCCGGGAGGTTTACGCCTAACGGCGAAAATAGCTGTATTCGCTCTTTTCCCAGATAGAGATAGTGTCCGTAGCCTTTATTCGCCAGTGCGGTAAGACCACCCACATGCACGTCAAGATTTGCCTGCTGCTGGAGCGCCTCCAGCGCACTCTGCCACTCCACGCTGTCACCCGGTTTGGCGTATGCCCCGCGTCCTACCACTTCAAGCCAGCCACTGCGGACATAGTATTGCTGTAAGTCTCTCGATATGCCTTGCTGTCCCAGCCACGCAGCCAAACACACAGCACCAGGCCGGAGCTGTGTCATCAATTTCTTTAATTTATGATCTTTTTGCGTAGCCATGCTACATATATGACACTATATTTAATGTATTGCAAGCATAGGGGCGACCGTGTGCTTTAAATACCCATTATATTTATCGATTTTTAGGTAACAATGCTACTTTTATTAGAATATTTTTGATGACTTTCATCTGAAGGTAAAAAAACGCAATGCCGAGCTTCTGTCGGCAGAAATGGGCAGATCTTCTCCGGACTCGGCAGGATATTCATAGCAGACCTTATCGCTCTGTACATCAGAACCCCACGTCACTACACCGCGAGGCGGGTAGTGACGTGGGCAGCGCGATAATCCGCGACAGCGTTTACGGAACTAGGGACTGAGCTCTTTTCGGACCTGGTTCCAGTGGAACCATGCCTTCAAGCCTCGAAATTTGACAAATTGCTGGGCCAAATGCGCCTCAACTACCGATGAACCTTGATCCATTGTCGCATCCAGATGATCTGGGCGTCAGCGGCTCGGCAAAAACCACTCCTCATTTAGGTCGAGTTCTCTATGACAGCCGTATTCCGTGTTCGTATATTGAATCCCAGAGCGCGAATCTTGTCGCTGCCACTGCGCTTAAAGTGGCAAGGAAGACCCCACCTTGCGAAAGCAAACGGGGTAGGTAGATTCCAGCACTTTTGGATTCCGCTGAACGCGTCCCTTCGGACCTATTTGGGCGCAGCGGTCAGTCATGATCGGGGTTCATTTTCCACAAAATGCGATGCGGGCTTTTGCTGTAACGCTCCTTCCAATCTCTCCCGTTTGTCATGGGGACCAGTTCCATAACCGCTGGAGATGTCGGGGAATTCGTGCCCCGGCTATTCGACAGTTTCTTCAACCCCGCAAACGCACTGGCGGTCAGCGCGTTCTGCTCTTTCTAAAACGGAGGTAATTCCACCCCCAGCCCATGGCTGGATGACCGTTGGTTTGCACGGGCCAGTTTTCTTGCGAAAACACACCGTGCTGTCTATGGCCAGACACATTCAGGTCAACCGGGATTGGTGTCCCGTGATCGTACCGCTCGTCGGACCTGCGCAGCATTGTTGCCAGGTGATCAGAAACACTCACCGATGGAAACAACACTATGCGAGACCTGAACTACCAACTGAAACTCTTGTGCAAACACAGCCATGAAGGCAGCTTCGAAACCCGCGTAGGCCGTGAGCGCCAGTTGAGCGCAATCGCCAACCAGTTGCACGAGCTGGGCTTTCGACAATTGAAAGCCTCATCACTCAAACAAAAGCATGTTCAAGCACTGGTGGATCAGTGGCTGAAGCAAAAACTCTCTCCCGGCACCATCAAGAACCGGATGAGCTGTTTACGCTGGTGGGCGGAGAAGGTGAACAAGCGGGCCGTGGTGGCCAGCTCCAACGATTTCTATGGGATACCGGACCGACAGTTTGTATCCGAGCGGAGCAAGGCCAAAGATCTATCGAAAGAACAACTCGCTCAGGTCAAAGACCAGCACGTCAGAATGAGCCTGCGGCTACAAGAGGCGTTTGGTTTGAGACGGGAGGAAGCCCTGAAACTCCAGCCTCGTTGGGCAGACCGAGGCGATTACCTGCAACTCAAGGCCAGCTGGACCAAGGGCGGGCGCGAGCGCACAGTGCCTATCCGCACCATTGAGCAGCGAACCGTACTGGAAGAGGCCCAGCGACTTGCTGGCCTTGGTTCCCTGATCCCTCGGGATCGAAGCTACATCGAGCAACTCAGAATCTACGAGCGCCACACCGCCAATGCCGGGTTATCGAAAATGCACGGTCTACGCCACGCGTATGCCCAGCAGCGCTACCTGGACCTCACCGGCTGGCCCTGCCCCCACGCTGGTGGGCCATCAAAAGGAGCGCTGACTGGGATTCAACGCCAGACTGACCACCAGGCCCGCCTGACCATCAGCGAGGAACTGGGCCACCAGCGCGAACAGATCACCGCTGTGTATCTCGGTCGATAGCCATGCAAATCCAGCCCCGCCTGATCCGACTCCGCGATGCCCCGGCCTACCTGGGCATGGATCGCAACCGCTTTAACCGCGAGGTGCGCCCAGCCCTGACGGAGATCCGCATCGGTCGGCAAGGTGTCGCCTTCGACCGCCTTGAAATGGACGCTTGGGTAGATCAGTATAAAGGGTGCAACGGGCGTCCCGACTCTACTTTGAAAGGAGAGACATTATGGGACGCAAGCGAAGCCCGGGGCTTCGGAATCGAGGCGGGATCTGGCATATCGAAAAGCAGATCCTCGGCCACAAGATTCACGAAAGCACTGGAACAAGCAACCTCGAAACGGCGGAATTGATCCTGGCCCGTCGCATTGAGGAAATCAGGCAGGCAACCGTATTCGGGGTCAGACCGCGCAGAGTATTCCGGGAAGCAGCAGCAAAGTTTCTTGAGGAAAATCTGCATCTGGCCAGCATCGCGGATTACGCGACGCATCTGAAACAGATGGACCCCTATATCGGGGACCTGCCAGTGGAAAAGGTGCATCTGGGAAGTCTCCAGTCGTTTATAAAAGACCGGCGGCAGAAGGGCATCAAAACCAAAAGCATTAACCTCGCACTCAGCGTGGTCAGACGAATTCTGAATCTGGCCGCACGACTCTGGCGCGATGACAACGGAATGACCTGGCTGGACACACCGCCGCTCATCCAGATGCTTCAGGTGACCGATGCCCGACCGCCCTACCCGCTATCCTGGGAAGAGCAGCGTACGCTGTTCAAGGCGTTACCAGATCACCTCGCCCGTATGGCGTTGTTCAAGGTCAATACGGGCTGTCGGGAACAGGAGGTGTGCCAACTGCGGTGGGACTGGGAGGTCGAGGTGCCGCAGCTGGGCACCTCGGTATTCATTGTGCCGGGAGCAGTGGTCAAGAACCGGGAGGATCGGCTGGTGGTATTGAATCGAGTTGCCGCATCGGTGATAGAACAGGTGCGGGGTAATCACCCCGTGCATGTCTTCACCTACAAGGGTAAGCCAGTTCAGACCATCAACAACAGCGGGTGGAAAACGGCGCGCAAGAAAGTGTGCCTAACCCAGGTCAGAGTACACGACCTGAAACACACATTCGGGCGCCGGTTACGCGCCGCCAATGTGTCCTTGGAAACCCGGAAAGTACTGTTAGGCCATCGCAACGGTGACATCACGACACACTACTCCGCCCCCGAGCTTGAGGAGCTTTTAGTGGCGGCAAACAAGGTCTGTGAAGAAAAGTCCGGCAAAACTCCGGCACTGGTTATGCTGAAACAAAAAACGGTTGGCTCATGATGGGCCAACCGTTTGATAATTTTGAAGAAATTTGGCGCGCCTGGCACGATTCGAACGTGCGACCGCCTGGTTCGTAGCCAGGTACTCTATCCAGCTGAGCTACAGGCGCGTTGAGGGGCAGTACTATAGGTATCAGAGGCTCCTTCGTCAAGCCCTTCGCCGGCAAAAATCGGTTTCTGCCAACACATCACCCTGCAATGCGCCGCACGTGCCAAAGGATGTTACCCAGTGAGGCGTTACCAGCACCGTCTGCCACTTCAGCGAATGAAGCCGGTGTCGGATTCCATGTAGAGACGCAACGGCAGGCTGCCATCGTCTTTCAGGTGAATGACAAGACCGTAATTGTCGTTGTCGTAGTCCGCCACCCACTCGTAGCGAAAGTCGGGCAGTATATCGACCGGCTCGGGACGGCGGCCAACCACTCGCACCTCTTCCAGTGCGCCCGGGTCAAACGCCGCGTGGGTTTTGGGAATAATCAGGGTGACCTTGCGCTCGCCGGGCACAGTCCCGGGCTCTACGCTATCCACACTGATGCCGGACTCGGCGTCCAGGTGGCCTTTAACCAGTTGTAGCCAACCGCTCTCAGCGGTGGTCTTGTCGCCCCAGGATACGGGTGCAGCAAGCAACATGCACAGCGCACTTGATACACAAATCGAACGAACAAGCATGGTCGTCTCCGGGCATCCGCAGGCAGGGAAAGCAGAGCGACCCGCCACGCTGAGCCGACCAGATGTGGCCGGTGCCGCAGAGGGTCGCTCTCGTTACTGCTACTTCATGGCGTCCTGAACAGCCTCGTCGGCCTCGTCTGCCATCTCACCTGCCTTGTCTTTGGCATCGTCCATAGCCTGGCCGGCTTCGTGCTGCATGTCTTCAGCGGCTTGACCCGCATCGTGCATGGCGTCTTCGCCCATTTGCTTGCCATCGTGCATGGCGTCGTCGATTGCGTCGCCGGCGTCATCCATGGCATCACCCGTTGCATCAGCGGCGTCGTCCATGGCATCGCCAGCGGCGTCCATGGCATTGCCTGTTGCATCAGCTACTGCGTTACCCGCCTCTTCAGCTTTGTCCGCTACCGTGCTCATGGCATTGGAAGCAGACTCGCTAACGCTCTCCGCGTCTTCCTTGCTGCAGGCAGAAAGGCCAAAAACCATCATCGTTGCCAGTACGGCACCCGCTACTTTTTGTGTTTTCAT
>TARA_R110000772_G_scaffold135148_1_pt1 | contig 15709 bp, 19 predicted proteins | sample TARA_R110000772 | Tara Oceans TARA_R110000772 (sample SAMEA4397948) | marine metagenome | biome: Polar Biome; feature: [SRF] surface water layer (ENVO:00010504); material: water (ENVO:00002006), including particulate matter (ENVO:01000060) such as... | depth 5 m | reverse complement strand
TCCAGTCGTACAATATCAGAGGATAATTGGACTAATTGGAACTCTGCAACGAGTGCTTCTACGGTGGATCAAAAACAAGGGAATCTCGATTTCAAGAGTAATTTTTATAATGTATATTGTAAGAGACCCGAATTGAGAGAGACGGGACAGGCATTTGATCCACCTGATCAACTGACTTATAAATTATTCACTTATATAGTTGAATCCGAGGCAACTTATAAAGAAGTAGAGACAACAATCCCATGGACTGAATTAGAAAAAATGAGAGATTTTATAATATCTCAAGAATTATATCCTGAATTATTTAGTAATCGGAACGCTCAAGCAATCCAACCTCCACACGCGGGAGTAATAAACTCCGTTGATAATATGAGATTTATACATATGAATATAACCGATAGTGCCATTCTTGGAAACGACGAAACAGATATCGCAGCGAGTGGGGCCACCGGGCAATCCCTTCCTCTATTTTTTTATTATGATAAGGAAAATAGGGATAAATATACCGAGGGAACAAGCAATGAGGATTTATCGTATGGATTTGCTAAAAAAAGAGTATTATTCGGAGGTGATCCTTATATTAATTTAGTCCCTTCAAAAATAGGTGGTATAAATAGAGCATTATTTGTTAGTGGTGTAATGGAGCCCCAAGTAGTATTAGGATTTGATTATCATTTCAATGCATACGGAATGGCGTACATGTTAGGGTTCAACGGTCGCCTAGAAGTAGATTTTGGTAATTGTAATTTATGGGGTATAGGTGATAAAAATAGAACGATACAAGCAGATCAAGGATCTCAACCAACGACCACACCAACAGCTGAACATTTAAGATTTAATTATGTCGGTGCTAATAATCCCAAGTTTGAATATGATCCAGTAGAATCAAGATTTAGATTTACTAGATTACATACACCTGAACTCACGGGTCAATCAGATTATGGAGCAGGCGATACTGGAACTATTGCGGATTACGCTATGCCGGCAGATAACACAACCAATGCGAACGCTGTGGTATATAAGATAAATAAAAGGATCAATGAATATGTTTACAGTCCTGACATGAGACCGTATGATAGATCCTTTACAACTAACTATCCATTCCCGGCACCAACAAAAGTGGGGTCAGGTAAAGCGTACCCTGATCCTACGGCAACTCCAAAATTAACTGAACGTAAGATATCTGATATGAATAGAAATATTTCACCTTGGGCGATATTCGATTCACCCACTGGAATATTCATTAATGATTTAGGATATACTGAAGAACAATTCCCGAATAGTTTATGGGGTCACCTTGGTTTCACATGGGAATCGGTTCAATCCCCAGCGACACCATTAAACAATCGTCAAAAAAGAATCGATAATTCTAATAAGGGATCACTGAATCTATTGACAACAAACGCAGATATTGTTGGATCAGATACAAGAGATTATATTGTAAATCAATTCGGGGCTGTATATTTCACAACACAGATCCCAACTCCGTCCTGTGTCGGCCCCGACCCTGACTATGCACACGTGGAAAAGAACTCCCGTCACCAATACACTCCACCCATATCACAGGGAACCGTATCGATTAATTTGGTCGCACCTAACCTTCCAAGGAAAATGTTAAAACCATATTACTGTATCCGTTCTGATATTATAGATCAGTCTCATTATTTGGGAGGCCTTGATAATTTGGGAGTCCCTTCGAAACTCCCCGTTGTTAGTATTTGTGATAAACAATATTCAGGTAATGATTTCATATTCAGTTCGGAATCTGATTATGTATTTACAATAACAAAAAAGAAAACGATATCTTCCATAACTACAAGTATCCACGATCCAAATCAATCCTTCTCAAAAGTTAATAATGATTCTGCTGTGATATATAAGATCAGTAGAAACATATCTAATCCATTAAATATTGCTGCACAAGTAATGGCAGCCATGTCAGAAAAGAAAAAATAAGTTATACTATCAAAAATAAAATATTATAGTATTATATAAATGGAAAAAGTAAATATTAGTATGGAGGAACTCAAATCCTTTTTGGCAAAGCGAGGCGAAATAGATATGTTAAATATTCTAAATGATATCGAGGAAGAATACAATAAACATATGGACCCCGACTACAATCCTGAATCGGATAGCGAAGAATACGAAGAAGATTCAGAAGTAAGTACAGAAGACGACGAGGAAGAAGAAGACGAACCTGATCTCGACGAGTATGGATTGGTGAAAGAGATAATTAAGATCAAAAAAACGTGTGAAGGCCATTGTATACTCGCTTAAACTTGAATTATACCCTTTATTAACCTAATATACGGTCAAATACACCGTTTAATCTCATTTTATACTCATTTAATAGGGGTTTAAAGAATAAAATTATAATTTTATTCTTTAAATAGGGTATATATAGGCATAAACCTTGATTAAAGACGTATTTTATGCCTATAAGTGACATAATATAAGTTTAAAGACTATTTATTAATCTATATTATTAAATATAGAGAATGATATATCAAAGTTCGAAGGGTTCAATATGTTTTTATTACAAAGGAGTACTGATTTCCGGTTATGGTCTAACAGATAAAAAGAATTTAGACAATTATTTATATCAAGGTGAATATTTAATTACTGCAAGTAAAGGTGTTGATATTAAAAAACAAATTAGAATATATACAGGGTTCTGTAATTTAATACATAGGAAGAAATTAAATAAGGAAAGGATTACACGTGACGATCATAAATTCTTTATAACTTGTCTCTGTGCATTATTAAGGTTAAGGATAATTGATAATGACGATATGAATGGTTATCTAATCTGTAAGAGAAAATGATTTACTTCTTCTTTGCTTTATCTGCTTTTGCCTTTGCATTTTTTTCTTTCTCGGCTTGCTGTCTCGCCTTTTCAACTTTCAGTAATTCGGCATTCTTTTTAATGTCTTTTAAATTATTTATTTCGTCCATTCTTTTACCGACCGCAAGTTTTGCAATGTTTAATACAGCTTCAAATTTTTCGTCGAGTTCTTCATAATCTTCGTCTTCAATTAATTCGTCATTCAACTCGATTATTTCCAATACATTTTTATTACCGTATGCTACCAATTGTTTTCTTTCGTCTTGGATTTGTTTCGTATCGGATAAATCTTTGATACGTTTTACAAATACAAGTACCTTTGATTTTCGGAAACTCTCTAATTGTTTATTAAAATAATTAATCACTTGTTTTTTAGTTTTGAATTCAGGTGTTGTTTCAACTTTCAATTTATTTAATTTACCCTGATTTCTTTTTGCAATAACTCTCTGAAGAGCAGCTCCCTGTCGAACACCCTCTGCTTTGATCGTATCGTCTTTACCTTTCTTTTTCATATCCCTTGCTTTTTTCTCTGACTCCTTCTGTTCCTTCGTTTTTGGTTTAGGTAAAATCTCGTCTGCCTTTTTCAAGTTGATTGACTTACCACGCTTGACTTGAGCGTCCAGTCTCTTCATTTTATGATTTACTTTATATCCATTCTGTTCGACTATATTAATAATACCTTCTCTGTCTGTACCCTTGGGAATAGTTATCTTCGTCAACTTATTATGAGCACGAATCAGTTTCCGTAATTCTGGAGCCGTTAATTCACCTTCAGGGACTTTCTTTTTCGGAGGCATATTATAGTTTATTTATAATAATAAATATATATTAATTATATATAATGATAAACAAAACATTCTCGAAAGGTGATCTACTTGAAATCATATCCAACTTTGGAATCGATATTCCGAATGCACACAATATGGATAAATTAAGATTGAGTATCTTCTTATGGAGCGAGTTGGGAAACCTAAAGGAAATACCTGCCGACAATGAAATATACATGATTCAGAATTTACAAGAATTAAAAACATATTTACAAAAACAAAATCCTGATAAGGTTTTGAGTGTTAAACAAAAACAAAAAATAATGAGATTCTGCCGCGAAGTTATTATCTACTGTAATAATGATTATTCACTTGATTGCTCTATTTTTAAAAGTTGCGAGGAAATACACATTCCAATGAAAGATATATCCATTCATGGCGACATTCCCTCTGTACGTCGTGCAATTGATTTACTAAATAAAGATATTAAATTAAAAGATAAAATTACTGCTGTTGTTTCAAATAAAATGAAAAAACAATTAGAAAACAAAAATAAGAAAAAGGTTAAAAGATATTATACTTTGATTCATAAAAAAGGTAAGTTCCTCGTTAACTTTGATTGACATACTCCTTCCAGTCCACAGGTAATTGAGAATTAGAAGTTATGACCGAAGATATCTTTTCGAGATATTTAATATTCACATAGGCTTGATCAATCACTCCCCGTTCTTTGTGATTGTAATCCCGTACTTCATATTGATCCTTATTGTAAGTCCATACATATAGCCCGTCAGTGAATAGGAAATAAAACTTCCAAACCCTACTATCATTTTCTCCCTTCAAGTATTTGATTTTATTGTACCCGAAAAATGTCTCTTGAAATGTAGTGTGCTTAAACGTTCTGCTTTTTAATTCGCCTATCATTTCACTGTTTCTAAAATCAACTTGTTTTTTATCGTTCTCGTATAACTCCAACCGATCGTCCTTGAAAATATCTTTATTTAAAAAACATACAACTATTTTTTCTCTCATTTTGCCAAAAAGTAAATCCTTTTTTAAGTTCCACATATACTCTTACATAGATATTATTTTAAGTAGTTTGACGCGGGTGGATTGTTAATCCTCTTCTTCTTGAGGTTTCTTAACATACACGGACTGTTGCATAGATACGCTGTGACCCATTGCGGCAGCGTCTTTCGCCATTTCGTCCTTAACGTCTGCATACTTGGAACTTAGATATATCTTACGAAGAAGCGTACTCGAGATCGACTTATCCATATATTTTTTACTTGTCTTAATCAATAATTGCGATACTGCATTTCTCGATAGAGGTGTACCGGTGCTTGATTTAAATAAGACACCCATTCCATTGATCCTAATATAAAAACGTAATAGTTTCTCGAGATCCTTTGGTATGTCTATCTTTAACTCTTCATACTTTGCTTGTGTTTTGAATTTATTCAATACGAAAAACATAGCATTCTTATTAACTACTAAATAATTTTTTGATTTCTTTTCTTCTTCAGATAGTTTATTGTAAACTCTCTTATTGATTGTTTCCATTCCCGCGATATCATTTCTTAACGGGATTCTTGTATAAATAGAGAAGATAATATATACTTGGAGTAATGCTTTATCCTTTGCAGTTAAATCTTCTTTCTTTTTAATGTTTCGGGATTTAATCTCTGTTGCCATTTCTTCGATCATTTTATTCACTTCGGATATATCAACGAAGTTTTCAGCCTGTTTAGAAGATATGATTCCAGTAGCATTTTGCTCTTGGTAGGTCTGATTACCATTGTCACGAAGAATATTATATTCTTTGATTACTTTATCTTCTTCGGGATTATCTGTTTGAGACATTAAATATACAATAATTGAGTTATAATAATTCCGTTGAGTTGTGTAATGTAAATCGCTTAATTTATCGGATATATCTTCAGGTTTATTTAAGAATTTAAAATCTTCTTTATCAAACATTTTCATTAGTTTCATAAGGTTGGAGACATACATTTTGATAGTACTCTCCTTCGCTTTTGGTCTTGATTTTTTGATAGTCTCGATTAGATTTTCTTTGGTTGTCATTTATATATACCAAAGAAAAAAAGATTTAAATAAAAACTTAAAAAAGAATTAATTTACGTGTGGTTATTGACGATATTGAGGACTTCTTCCATTGTTTTATATCTTTTATTTTTATATGTCCATTTATTTCTCGTTTTATCCCAACTAACCCCTTTATATCCGCTAGTATTATCTTTTCTCAATCCTGTATTCATGTTATTCTCCGAATGTGTCGCCCACCTCAAATTACATAATCTATTATCAAGGCGATCACGGTTAATATGGTCTATACACCTTTTATTTTCAGGATTATCAATAAAATGTAATCCCATTAATCTGTGAATATAATGTGGTTTTGGTTTTCCGTCTTTGTATAGATTCACATAATAATATTTGGTTGTTTTATTGGGTGAATGTTTTAAAAATTTAGGTTTATTAAATTTACTACCCTTTGATAAAATAGATCCATTTCTGAAAATAAGATAATTTGGATATCCTTTGATTTCCATTATATATATATTATATCGTGGTTATGTTTAAATAGTATTACGAATAATAGCAGTCCACCTGCCCGTCCGTAATTCGCATGACCTTCTGAAGCTCAATCCAGCACCGCGAGGTGTAGGGTGCTTCCGCCACTGCAAGGTTAAGGTATTTGTGGTGAAGCTCGATACCACGAGAGTCAACACGATCGCCACTATTAAGGCGATAGGCATTCCAGAAAAACTGACCCGTCAGTTCTTGCTGCCCGTTCATAGGGTATCCCTCAAAGGTAGCGGCAGAAATACTATTTCCCTGGCGAGCATATTCAGCCCGTGTAATATGTGGGACAGTGCCTTCTGCGTCTGCAACACCGTGGAAATGAAGGGCAGAATTACTACGGTCAAGGGGATACAGGAATTCGTCGTTCTTCTTAATATTGGAGGTAAGCTGACCATATGTACGGGCCGCAGACATTTCAGGAGCGATAGCACGGTAATCATTGAGAAGGGATTTCTGATTTCCAGACCCACTTGCAGAAAAGTGAACTGACATTTTACTTGAAGTGACACCTACAAATAGCTTCGAAACAAGGCGACCTGCTCCGCCAACATTACGGATCACGTTCTGCGCGTCTGCCTGTGTAGCGAGGGTTGTCTTGGTAAGACGGGGTTCGAGGAACATGTAAGAGAAATCGCGGTTCGCCACACGAAACGCTTCCATTTCGTCGCCGTCCATGAAAGTGTAGTCAGCGATCATACGACATTCGGTCTGATCCAAATCAAAAGTCTGGGTTGAATTATCACCCGCCGAAGCAATGCAAGCACGTTTACCAAGGGTGGGGGTCAGGGTAAGCTCTAGATTAACGTCGCCAGAAATCATAAAGAGCGGCAACTGGATACCACGGATCGCTGGGAATAGGTCGTCGAGCGTTACGGAGAAAACTGGATCTGACGCAAGTTTCTGGAAGGTGTGAACTTCCATGTCTTCACCACCAATAGAACTCTGCGTGAATTCTTTGCCAATATCAATCGCGACTTTATTCGATACATTTGTATTCGGATCATATACAACACCATTCGACATAAGACGAGCAGAGTTGTACTGTTCGCGTTCTTTGATTACCGACTGATCGATAAACATAGATTTAAATGCCTGGTAGTGATTCCAGTCCTGCACTTCGCAGATAGTTTTTCCTCCAATCTTCAGAGTAGCCCGTTCAATGATAGAACCGACACCAAGACCAGCAGGGAAGAAAGAGTTAATAGATCCATGGTTTTTAAGACTAAATGTTAGGCGGGACTGCGGGTTTAGCATACCTTTGTTTTGTAGTTGGTAACGGATAAATGAATCCGTGAAAATAACAGGTTCAAGAATATCAGTATCAATTCTCTGTTCGGGATTCGAACCAATTTTTCCAGGTTGGAGAACGGAAGGGATTGTGTCGCATGGATCTTTACTCATTTTTATAATCTAATGAAATATAAAAATTATTAAAAAAAAACTTAAAAGATTAATTGTAGAAATTATTTACTGTACAACCTGCAGCTGTCCGTCCTTGAAAAGAACAGTGTTCTTGGAATGGACAAAGATAAAAGCGGAAGTGGGGTTATCGTCGAGGAGACCCAGATCCATTTGCATACCCCACGCGTCCTGGGTAAAATCGCCCCCCGCAGGAGAACCGAGAATATCGTATGCTACACCGACACCGTACAGAGATCCACCTTCGAGAACAGAGTTATCATTGGTCGTGTAGCGTTTGTTCGTGGTAACTGGGGAGACCATAGTATGCGAGATCTGGTTGAATGGGACTACAGCATTCATAAAATTACGGATCACCTGGGGATCTACCTTTTTGTTTGTATTGTCAGTTTTGTATTGCGTGTCAAGATTGTAGTCTAGAGGATACCTTGCTCCACCCTTGGTAAAGACAACCTGATCTACATTTGCGATATCCCCGGTAGAGGTCACAGGGTTGATCGTCTGAAGGGAGTTTTGGTTAAGGTTGTTTAGATAAGAACTTGGAATGAAGTTCATAAAGATACTTTCAACCCGGCTCAACCCGAGAGAGAAGTTAATATTTGCGTTCGTGGAGTTAATCGTAGAATAATATCCAGAAATAGAATTATATTCGAAACCACCCATATCCGATAACTTCTTCTGATCCTCGGGCGACGGACTATTAGTTTCGCAAATCAATTTACAATCGGTGAGTTCATAGAAAGCGTCCGTAAGAGTTGCATTTCCCGTAGTGTCATATAGCACCATTGAGTCTGGAGCCAGGTGTAAATCCAAAACTAAACCACCAATTCCACTGGTTCTTGAAAGCGGAATTGCGGTCGCTCCCCCCAGCATACCTGTTGGGATATTTATAGCAAATTCATTACAGTTCGTTCCAACACCTTCTTCAACAACAGAGGACTTCTGTCCATTGGTCGAGGGGAGGGTAAGACCCGATTCACCGAAGTGTCCAATCAAAGACTGCTCCGAGGAAGTCATTCCAAGGTAAGAGGAATAAAAGCGATTCGCATGACGGATATGTTCAATAGTCTGCTTACTTGTAGCTGAACTTAAAACAACCTGATCCAAGATAGACCAGATTCCAGTACGGGAGTCCATAGCAATATTGTCGGCTGCTTCGACACGATTTCTTAAAGCGTTTTTGTAAACATGTAGTTTACCGCAGAATCGTACAGACTTCGGGATAAGCACGTCTTCCGATTCAGCAATGGTAAAGGATATGACTGGACGGCCGTCCCGGTATGATTGAGAAGCATTCGAGTTGCTTGGGTTTATGGAAAGGTATCGATTACTCATTTTATTTATAATAATAATTATATTATTATTTGACAAAAATAAAAACTAAACAATATAAAAAAAATTTAAAATTTGAAAAACTTAATATTCTACAGAAATCGAATCTCCGCGAATGTTAATACGGCGGAGGTGGAAACAGAAGTTATTCCATAGCTTGTTTTTAGTTGGAGGAGTTCCTTCATAATTTACCTGAAGATTGAAATCCTTATTACGAGTATCATATACCCCCGAATTTAATGCGAGAGCCCGAGAAACTAGCCAGTTAGAATTAAATGCCGCCAGGGATCGTGCAGAGATTTCCGCTTGCTGAAGAGCTTTGGTAGTCTCGATCAATGGTTGAGCGTCAATTGAGGTTTTAGAACTGGTTTTTGAGCAACGGACAGCACGAGAGGGTTGCAGGCGACCGTCGTAGAGATACTGAAAGTTGGTAATATAATCGGATATACCACGGAGACCCGCACATGCTTCATTGAGAGTTCTGTCCTCCGCAGCGTCAGTCACAATATCATACGTTCCAGTAGCTGATACTCGGGCAGAATCCGAATAGACAGTCGCGTCCGTAGGTTGACAGATAATAGATTTCGCCCGAGAGTTATTCATAGGGAGACGGATATTCGCAGCGACTTCACCTGCCTGCTGGGAATATCTGTAATTCTGGCAACTTAAAATGTCTTGGACAATAACTCCTTTTTCCTTCATACAATCCAACATGTCACTCACAAATCCTGAACCCATATCAACCTCCTGTACAACCAGTTCAACATTGCTCAAAGTATATCCTGGAGAGTATGCCGCGTCTCCCGATACAGAAGTAGATACGACGTAATTCCCAGCACCTGCCGTGAAGGTAGTCGCGTCATTCGAAACAGCGGGAGAAGCAGTATCAAACTGAAGAATTGTACCACTGGCGTTTGCGTCGATTGCGGTAATGATAAGATCTTTGTCAGTTGTTAGAACTGTAGAATTATCACCCGCGACAATAGCGACACGCTCACCAACACAGAAAGGGCAGTTCTCAACAGCAGTCTGCGAGTTACCACTTCCTAGATAGATACGAGGGATTGTATCGGTGTTCGCAATATCAGAAGCAGCACCAGCTGCATTTCCGTCGCGAGAAAGGAAAACAGGGTTCAGAGCGAGGCGACGAGTACGCATTACCGAATCAAGTTGAGTTACTGACCGACCCGCAGATTCGAGAGTAATAACAATTTCAAGGCCCGTTAAAAGATTCGGGAAGATACGCTCCGACCGGAAGAGACCCGTTTCAAGTGCAAGACAGAGTTTAGCAGTATTGAAATTAGCGTCCGTGAATGTAGTGGTTTTATCACCCCCCGTAAGAACGTCTTCCTTAAAATACGGGTTAGTAAGGATATCAGCACAATCAGATCGGGTTGATCCCTGTGTGCCCCGGGTATTAGGTAACCAAATAGTCGCACCCTCGGTCATAGCCCGCTTTTTCTTTTCGCTGTCATTGGTATCAAAATCACGCATTACACTTACCATAGAATTGTATCCTTGAATTTCTTCGAGGAGAACAGTCCCCTTTTCTGCTGAAGTATAGATACGGATATCCTTGATTAAAATTTGTCCTCCTAGTTGAGGATCGAGCTGCAGTTTAGTGGGGAGTGTTCCACCACTTAACTTAATATCTGCCTGGAGATAACATTCACGGGGTTGAAAGAATTTAGTAGTAGGAGGTACCTTTATCCGTACTTCCTGTCCACCCGAAAAGGAAAGACCATTTAGAGCGGTAATCGCCTTCGAAGTTTGAACAATAGGAATCGTTGATTCAGCACGCCAGAAACTTTTACTCATTTTATAATTTAATAATATATATTAATTATAATTAAAAAAAATGAAAAAATAAAAAAACATTTATTGAATTTGTCTACCAACAGCCGCTCCACCCTGTGCCGCACTCGATACTCCCAATACAGCCTGTCTCTTCTGTGCTTCTAAATCGGTCTGTTCCTTTGCTTGGATATCGGTTGCTTTTCCAACTTCTTTTTCTTTTTCAGGTTCTGTATCCAATGCTTCATTTACAGAGCCCACCGCCGATAATGCAGTTCCTGCTGCTAGGAATCCAAGTCCAAACAATTGACCCCCTGGTATAAATTCGAGACCAGTACCTATAACGTCAAGTATAGCACCCCCGATCTCTGCTCCTTGTTCACTTGTTTTAAACTTTTTACCTTCTGCTAGTCCATAAATAGCAGATCCCGCAGTGAATGCTGAACCAGCTAGACCAGCTCCCTTTGCCGCAACCAATGCCCCTTTCGCCAATATCTTACCACCCGTCTCTGCTAATGCCTCTCCCCCTGCTCTTTCTGCGGCTGGTGCCGCCGCTCTTGCCACCGCCGAAGTACCTACCTCTGCCGCTCCACCACCTACACGGGCTGCCTCCGAAGCTGTTTCAGCAGCTCTTGTTCCTGAACGTACTGCGGCACCAGCACCTCTTTCTCCTGCTCTGTTAGACGCTACCTCTGCCGCTAGTCTTGCTGACTTTGCTGCTCCCAATGCTTTACCAACACCTGCTACTCTTGCCGCACCACCCGCAGCTATCCCTCCCAATTGACTACTGGTCTTTAGATTTGCGAGATCGGCAACCTGTGCTGCATTTTCTGTTGCTATTTGTAAATCACCTTTTGATTTGTCGATCTGTGCTGCGATTTCTGAATTGTCAAAAAATACCTGTTGATTGTAGTTCTGTAGTCCACGAGTGAACTCGGAATCCCTAGAACGATCTTGATTTACGAATTCCATTACTTTATAATATTAAATATATATTATTATAAATTATAAAAATAATGAATATATTATTCCTCTGTTTCGCTGTCCTCATTACTTTCGGAATCAAGAGGATATATTTTCTCATTAAAATTAATCCATATCTCTGCAGGGTTCTCGGTCAACTTTAAAGTCATAAAATCATATTTCTTTTTTGTCGCTTTTTTATACATTTCTCTGAAGTTTTTATCGCCAGAGAACATTCCCGAATATTCCTCGCTTAATTTATATAATTCTGTTTCATTGGTTAATTTACCAATTAAAACCCAGTTAGCATTTGCTCGAATGGTTGGACTTGTTTTCCGGAATAATTGAGTACTAATAATTAATAATTGAATATTGCTGTGCCTATATCTTGAACTAATATTATTTAATGCTGTGGTTTTATCTCCCAAGCAATCGTCGAGAATTAAAGCGACCGAGGGCATGTCATCCCGATCATATTGTGATTGACTTGATACTAAATCGTGAATCATTTTATCTTCATAATGATCCTCACAGTCAAATGCTTGTTTTAAGAAGCGGGACGTTTGATCGTTATTTATTGAATTTGATATTATTTTCGTCACCGAAAAAAAATCAGGACCATAGAACGACGTATTTAAAAGCATATTGCTTATGATCGTCGATTTTCCGGTTTTGGTAGGCATTATCATAAGAACACATGAGCACGGTTGGGGCAGGTTAGGATGTAGAGGTTTTGTCTTCTGATTGGGTGGATCAACCACCTGTAAGATCTTAAGTTTTTTACTCATTATAATACTATTATATATTATTTTATTTTTTAATTAATACGTTTAAACTTGAGAAATAAATCTCATTGATTTTAGATATTTACTAATATCAGAATCGCAATTAATCTTAATATTAAAATGTCCCTCCATACTTTTAAAAGACTTCATATATTCTTTTATTTTTTTAGGACTACATTTTGGAATATAGATTTCAATAGTATCTTTTGGTTTCATATGGTGATCTGGTACATTCATATCATTAATACTCTTATAATTATCTCGCGTGCTTCCCCATTCGTGAGACATGTAGACTTTGCCGTGACCTAGGTATTTACTTCCAGTATGGTGATCCGGTAATCCTAAATAACTTGGTAATACATTGACAACCGATTTGTCTTCAATTAATTCACTGTATACTTTTGTTAATAATCCGGGTCCAACTAATATCCAACTCTGGATTCTTGTTTTTTCAACATTCACATTATTATTCATTATCCATTCAATCGCGGTTCGAGGAATAATATGGTGTGGGGGATACCCTTGTATACTCGTCGCACACAGCTCTGGTCTGGCGATTTCATTCTCCCAACAGAAGAACGCTTTGGTTAATAAAAAATCGTCCAAGGGTTCGATTGCAACCATATCAGCGTCAATAAATACTCCGCCATACTGTTCAAGGATTAAATATCGGTACATATCCGCTCTGCCCCATATGGCACTGTGATCCTCAATCTTTCTTTGATATCTTTGAGTAATACTTAATTTCTCTTTTATTAAAGTCTCGTCCCAAAACATATAATCAAATGTTGGGTTCATTCGTCGTATACTATCCATTGCTCTCATAGGTGCTGGTTTATCTCCAATCCACAGCTGGTGTATGATTTTATTTATTTCTGTCATTTTATTATACTATACAATATATATTTATTTTTTAGGTGTCCACGAAAATATCGAGGTGTCCACGAAAATGAGACAGGTGTCCACGAAATTTTCTCATTTTCACAGTTATTTCATTTTCGTGGACAGTAGATTATAACGTTATACTACCGTAGTAAAGTATAAGAGAGATTATTAGTTTATATACATAAGAGAGATTAGTTTTATTCACATGACCTCAATGACCTCAAAAATATTTAACCAAATCAACGAAAAAAATATAAATGATAATATAAAAAAGTGTTTCCGGATTTTGCTTTTATTCATACTATTTTCGTGGACATGTCCACAACTTTGAAATCTTTTGGCCTATTTCGAGAAATGTGCATTATTTAAGGTTATTTCTATAATCATATATATAATATGAGGAAGCGATTCAATGCAGATATTAATAACAAATTAAAAGAAATATTCATTTTTACAAAAGATAATAACGATAATATTAAATATGATACTATTGTTGAACTGGTTGAAGACATGGAAATTAATAGTAATGAACTATCGTTTCATTTGAAATACAATCACTGTATGACTTTTTATAAATTGGGATTTTACTGCTATCGGGGATTAAGATTAAAATAAATGATTGAAAAACCCGGGTTCGCCATATCTCGCAGGCTGTTTAGGATTCACTGCATTCGTAACCATAGATTGGAAATGAGATAGTTCAGACTGTTTACTTTCTGCCTCCTTCTTTTTCGCCTTCCTTGCTTTACGCTTGGTATCATATCCCTCGATAGCCTGTTCCTGAAGTTTGATTAAAAGATCCTGCGGCAGATCGTCTAATGACGTATATGATTTCTTTACGGGTGCTGGAGCTGGTGCTGGAGCTGGTTTATCCTCAACCTCTTCTCGTAATTTCTGAATATCTTTCTTTTTCTTTTTGGTTGTCAGTTCCTTTATTTCTTTCTTTTCCGCGGCAGCGGCACGACGTTTTGCAAGACCCTTCTCTCTCCCAATCCGTAGTCTTTCAAGTTGTTCTTCCGTCATAACACGTTTCCTTTTATCTTGTTTGATCGGTGTAACTGATAATTCTTTTTTAACCTTCTTCTCAACAAAGATCGTCTCCTCTGGTATTACAACCTTCTTCTCGACTTCCGGTACGATTGATTCATGTAGTACCTCTACCTCTTCGTCGTCGCTTTCTTCTTCCTCCTTAAGTGGAGCGGGAGCTTCCTCGATAAATTCACTTTCAACTTTAGGCAACAAATCCATTTTATAAACTATAAAAGATATTAATAATTTACAGAAATATTTAAACAATTTTCTGTATCTTTGTAAAAAACGATACTTAATAAATCTAAATTAAAATAACCACCAAGACTTTTCGATTGCAACCTTCTCTTCCTTCGCTTGCCTCTCTTTGATCTTCGCTTTGATAAATAGAAGATCCATTTTAATATCAGATATATCAGAAGAAATATTTTTAACAATTTCAGAGACCACTTCAATAGGGGCGGGAGGTTCAGTATCGGTATTTATATCCATTATAAATTTAACCTAGAAAATAATTATATTGCTTAATATAAATAAAAAATGAGTGAGGAAGGGAGACTACAAAACTTTTCAGTGGATCAAGCGGCTGGTGCCGTGGTACTAGTACTTGGAGCGGTAGCGAGTTTATTGTTAGTTATCTGGCAGAGTAAGTGTCATTGTAAAATGAACCTATGCTATATATTCCAGTGTGAGAGGCGACCACCAAGCGAGGAGGAAATGAAAAACTTACAAGATCAAATCAAAGAAAAGAAAGAAAAGGATAAACAGGATAAACAGGATAAGATCGATAAAGAGAAAGAACCAGAACCTGAACCAGAACCCGAACAGATTATCCCGTAGCCCATGAGGGTGTAGTATCACCCCATAATTTAACGGCCCAATAATTTGCAGTATTCTTATCCTTCCAAGTTAATTCTCCTTGTTTGTTTTTGATTCCCTTTGCTCTTGCTAAATAAGATTTTTGTCTGTCTTTGTTCTTATGTTGCGAAAAGTCTTCGTACCTACTATCCCCGAAATGAATTACCTTAACCTTCTCCCCTACCTTGACATAAACCGAATATTTCTTATTCTTTGCTTTACTGATCCATGGTTTATATAAAATTGGTTTCCCTTTATTATCAAGCGGCATTATATCAAAGGTATATATAATTAAATAAAGCGTTCGATATTTAAAGTATTTTTTTTAATATATACAAGTATATAATGGAAAATTGTGAAGCAATGGATATGATTGATAAACTCAATGAAGAACATGATATTACTTTTAAAGAAAACGCCGA
>TARA_R110000772_G_scaffold2089_3_pt1 | contig 15728 bp, 32 predicted proteins | sample TARA_R110000772 | Tara Oceans TARA_R110000772 (sample SAMEA4397948) | marine metagenome | biome: Polar Biome; feature: [SRF] surface water layer (ENVO:00010504); material: water (ENVO:00002006), including particulate matter (ENVO:01000060) such as... | depth 5 m | reverse complement strand
TTTTTTAACACGAAAATAAGTGAAATTAGCTATTGACATGCCATATCAGTATGGTAAGATGAAGGGGGCTTTAAGAATCTGGAATCTGTTAGGCTGTTAGGCAAGAAGATGCCCCGCCTTGTTAGGGCGAGGCTGTTAGGTTAAGTTGTTATGAGTAGTAGGCTGAGATCTTGCTGATGATCCATGTGCATCCGTCAGAATCGTCAGCTTGATAACCGAGATCTGCTAGACCGCTGTCAAGCTCATCGTAAATGCTTGCCGCGACATAGCCAGCGATTAAATAGGCGATGCTTTCGTCTTCAAAGAAGACATGCTTTTGCTCCCCGTGAGTCTCTACTCGGTCAACGTCAGGCATCATGGTCTCACCCCCGAAAGTGAGTTCGTGCTTTTCGATCAGGGCGGCTACTAGTGATTGTATTTTCTTTTTCATGGCGCGGGAGTATGCGCACAAAACGCGGAACTTGTCAACCTCTTTCTTGCTCTGATTGATCTTTTTTTTTATGATTTATGTGCTTGACATGCTCGCTTAGCGTGATAGGATGGAGGGGGCTTTGAGATTTTGAAGCTGTTAGGCTCTGGGGCAAAAGAAAACCTCGCTTGCTAGGCGAGGCTGTTAGGAACTGTTAGCTTAGCGTCCATTGGAGGCGTCAACCATGTCGAGGTAGTCGAGGCGGTCGCGCTCTTCGACCTCTTCGCGGAGTTCGATCTCCTTGCGTGTGCGGTCAAGCTCGGCCTCGGCCTCGGTAACGTCGAAGCGGAACTTCCAGCCAGCGGAATCGCCGTTTTTATAATCGTCGATCATGAAGTCAAGCTTGCTGGCGATCTTGCGGAGGGCGGGGAGTGTGATGTGGTTTGTGTTCATGGCGCGATCAATATGAACCATAAAATGACTTGTGTCAAGCTCTTTCGGCATCTAAATGCGAAAAAACTTTCTTCACAAACAAGTCGGTTTGTGCTTGACAATAGCACTTTTTGCAGCCTACAATGGAGGGGGCTTTGAGATCCCAAAGCTGTTAGAAAGAAACCGTTAGCCTCAGAGTAACATGATCGCGTGACCTTGTCAAGACTTACTTGTCGCGGAGGCAAAGAAAAAACGAGAGCCTTTCGGCTCCCGCTTGCGCGTGGGACTAATCCCAGATTTCCCAGAGGGTCTTGCCATTCTTTTCGAGGCGGCGCATGGACATGATCGGGACACCCTCGACTCCATCACTCTTGCGAGTGACCGCGCCCTTGAGCGCACAAGCCCTCTTGGGGCTTTTTGAGATGCTGACGGCGGTATGGGAACCGCTGTCCCAGTTGCCCCCGAATGAAGGTGGATTCTGCATGAACTCGGTAGTGGTGTATTTAAACATGGTATTAGTTAGGTTTGGGTTAAGTGCCTCGCGGCGCGGGAGTATGCGCACAGGATTTGGTTCGTGTCAAGATCTTTCGATACAAAAATGCATTTTCTTTTTTTTAATTTTGTGCTTGACTCGCTACTTGTTGATGGTAAGATGAAGGGGGCTTTGCGAATCTGGGGCTGTTAGAATTGTTTTGTTAGTCTCAGAGTAACATGATATGATAAGCTTGTCAAGCGCAACTTGTTTTAAATGCGATAAAAGAAAAGGGAGGCTTTCGCCCCCCCTTGTTGTTAGGCTCCCATCCTCATCTCTTGGAGTTGCTCCTCGCTGAATCGCGATTCGTAACGCTCACGACCCGCTTCCACGTAGTCATGTGCTGCTTGCTCGATTTCGTCCTCCCCGTCCTGACCCGTAGGGTCATCGCTGAAGCGGTCGCATGTGTGCTGCATGTGGGCTTTCGCGTCTTGCTCCTTGCGGGAGAGCATTGCGTGGCGCACCTCGCGCTTGTGAGCGTCAAGAATTTCGTCTTGGTCTTCTTCGCTGATCCCTAGTGATTTAAGTAAGTTTTTCATGGCGCGATCAATATGCATCACTTTTAAACTTTAGTCAAGCTCTTTCGACATCTAAATTAAAAAAGATTTGTTTGTTTTTATGCTTGACATACTGCCGCGAAATGTTAAAATTAAGGGGGCTTTAAGAATTCGCCATTTCTGTTAGATGCTAGACAAAAAGATAGGGAGGTTGTTAGCCTCCCCTGTTAGCTGTTTGTTAGGTTTTACTTGACCCCGTTAATTCTGGCGTTGTCAAGGTAAGCGTTGACTAGCTCTTTTTTTGTCATGCGGTCTACACCCTTGAGAGTCAAATGCTTGTCCATCCAAATGACTTGGTGAACGTCATGATTGCTGATGGTGTCAGGGGCGTTCAGCTTCATTCCAATGATCCCAAGCGCGAGCGCGGAGAAGAAGGCGATGAACAGGATAACGAGGGCGGCGGTGGTGTTGATGGTGATGTCTTTTTTCATGGCGGGGAAGTATAGTCACAAAGGTTTTAATGTGTCAAGCTCTTTTTTGCATTCATTTTGCTTTTTATATGTAGCGTATAATACGCTCGCAAGGTGACAGATGTTTTTCGCGCTCTCTCCTGCGCACATTTTCAAGTAGCTCAAGATCAAAGAAGCAATCAAGGAGAACTAACTTGCCGCCCTTTACAGTGACGTTACGGGGCGAGATCTCAAACACTACAATATTGCAATAGTTACGCAATCCGTCGAGCATTTCAGTAATAGCTTCCGACTCTGCTTTGAATTCAGATGGACAATCACGAAACAAATCATATTGTAAATCCATGCGCTCATAATTTCCTAAGTCGAAAGAGTGAAGCACGGTTTGAAATACGCTTTCAAGCCACTTGTAAAGCCTCCATTGTCTGGCGGTTACATTCTGCTTGATTGATGAGGGGCGCGGCATGTAATCCATCTTAAGGACGTTCACACGGTCATCATCAGCATTAAAATAAGAGTCTAGAAATTCAACCTTTGGAAACATGCGATGATCAGGCGTAAAACCTTCAGCCATTGCAATCTTTACGGTGTCAATAGAGTGAAGGATGCAATCATTCTCCTTTTTGTAAGCGGTGGTGAAACTCCCGCGCCCGATGCGCTTAAGCCCTTTTGTTGATGTGGTGGTAGTCATGGCGCGATCAATATGCACTAGACTCGCGAACTTGTCAAGCTAATTCGGCATTAAAAAACGAGAAAAAAAACAAATAAAACTTTTCTTTTTACTTGACTCGCCATCTCACGGTGATAGTATGAAGGGGGCTTTAAGATTCTAGAGTTGTTAGAAAAAACTTGTTAGTGTCAGGGTAACATATGAGGGGACTTGTGTCAAGACTTACTTGTTTAAAAATGAAAGAAAAAACGAGAGGCTTTTCGGCCTCCCGTGGCTGTTAGCCTCGCCTGTTAGAAGGCGTTGGCTAGGGTGTTGAATCCCTTGTTGAAGTTGCGAGCCGCAAGAGCCTTGCGGTTGGCTTCGCGCATCTTGCGCTCCTTGGCTTCGCGCTCTTGCGCTTGCTCTCGCTCGTAGTCCTCATGCGCCCAATTGGCGTAAAAAACAGCGTCCTCAATCAAGTCCTCTCGCTTTTCCCCCCAGAGGCTCATGAGACGCGGCTTCATCCCGTGGAGGCTGTAGTAGCTCTCCCAGATGGTGTTTGCGAGATCATCAGCATCGTGTGATGCGAAGTCAGCGGCTACGAACGGGGCGGAAATGGTGGTGGTGTTGTTAGTGGTAGTCATGGCGACATCAATATGCATGACTTTTGGACTTGTGTCAAGCTCTTTCGGCATCTAAATCGAAAAAAGATTTGTTTGTTTTTGCGCTTGACATGTTGCCGCGAAATGCTAAGATTAAGGGGGCTTTAAGAATCCACGTTATTGTTAGATAAAAAAGAGAGGAGGTTGTTAGCCTCCCCTCCCCCTGTTAGTTGTCTGTTAGGTCTTATCGTGCGTGAACTGGATTGACGGTGTAGGAAATCATGCGGGCGATATTCCAAGCGACGAATCCAGCAAGGAAAAGAATCAAGCATAAAACTATTGTTCCATGCGTGTCAAATACCAAATTCTGAGGATCATTTTTGCCCCAGTCATTGTAATATGTGGTCAGCCCCAGATTAGCGAACATCAGAGGGGTAAGAATCAAGCAGGAAACGAGGAATTTGATAGCGGCATCTAGTGCGATATATAGTTTGTTCATGGCGTGGTTATTGTGGGTTAAAATTTGGTTGCTGTCAAGGACTTTCTACAAGTAATAATTTACAAGCTCATATGTGCCGTCATCCATGCGGGTAACGATACACTGCCAAGCTTTCTTGGAGTTGGGACGCTTGGCGTTGCGAGCCTCGAAAGAGTAGCGAGCGACTTGACCGTATGAAATGCCGCCTGTGATCATTGGGATCTTGATAGCAAGACCTTGGTCGTTGGCGTTCTTTTCAGTGGCGGCGAGGACTTCGTGGAGCGTTTCGTAATTCATGGCGCGATCAATATGAACCACTTTTAGAGTGAAGTCAAGTTCTTTCTGCATCAAATGTGAAAATAATTTGTTCAACGTGAAACACAAAAGAAATGAAAAAAACTATTGACATAGTGCCGCGCCTTGCTAAGCTACGCACACAAGTCCAGAGGGTCTGGGAAAATCCGTTCTTGAATCTGTTAGATATGTGTTAGGTGAGAGATCTTTTCGCCATTGTAGCAATAGGTCAACCATTGTCAAGCGCAAATTGTCTTAAAAATGTATAAAAGAACGGGACGCGCCTACCACGGGCGCGACCCTAAACTTAAAATTAAACTCCTACTATCACCTCCCACGCCCCGCTGGGATTCTGATACAGGCTCGCCCCCGAACCTTTCACCTTGCGGATGTAGTTGTCTCGCTCGCAAGCGGGATACTCGTTAGGCATCGCGAGGAGGCGCACGATGAAATCGCGCTGGTTTTCGAAACGGACGGAGATAGCGGCTGTGGTGGTGGTGTCGGACATGGATGTATTCTATACTGGAAATTTGGTGGTGTCAAGTTCTTTCTACATAAAAAGTAAAAAAAGATTTATCGTTTTTATCCTTGACTAGCTGCATCGGTATGATAGGATGGAGGGGGCTTTAAGATTTTGAAGCTGTTAGATGTTAGGACAAAAGAAGACCCCGCTTGTTAGGCGGGGGCTGTTAGTGTTGATCTGTTAGCGTCCGTTAGCTGCGGAGACTTGGCAAGCGTGGAAATCGCGATCCTCTTGATCAGCTTCGGCGCGGTTGTCAATCTCTTGCGTGATACGCTCAACCTTTTGCTCTGCTGCTTCATGATCGAAATTGGCAGAAAACGCTGATGGTGTATCCTTTGCAAGCTCACGGTCTGAGTTGATAGAAGCGCGAAGCTTGAGAAGCTCTGGAGTAGTATTGTTTGAGTAATTCATGGCGCGATCAATATGCACGGGAACAGAGTTGATGTCAAGCTCTTTCGGTATAAAAAAGAAAAAAACTTTTATTACTTTTGTGCTTGACTCCCCATATCCATATGATAGGATGGAGGGGGCTTTAAGAATTCGGTTCTGTTAGACTCTGTTAGTGGGCAGAAAAAAGGGGAGCCTTTCGGCTCCCCTTGCTGTTAGGCTTTTCTGTTAGCGTCCGTTAGACGCATTGACTGCGTCCTGCCAATCGTTGTAATCAGCGAGATCAGAGGCGGACATGTCGAGCATTGTGGTGGTGTCAGGCATGGCTATATACTAAACTGGATTTTTGAGCGTGTCAAGCTCTTTCGGCATAAAAAAGAAAAAAAGAATTGCCGCGACTTTCGCCGCGACAATCAATTTATGAAAAAAAGAAACTGTTAGTTGTTAGCTGTTAGGTTAGTATTTATAATTCTTCATGGTATCCCCTTTCTGTTAGGTGTAAGCGTATATGATTCCCTCGCGTATTTAAGGCTATTTGACTTGCAGGGATTATCCAATTTGATCCTCTGCGACTTTTACAGTTGCCCCTCTAAGCGTCCCAGCACAAGAGATGTCGAAAGATACAGACATTTCTAAATTAGAGCTTTTTTTACCCGCTCCCCCTTTGAGGATTTTATTTAAAACGTAGTCAGATAAGATTTCAACAATATCATCATCATCCAATTCAACTTTAGCGGTAGTTTTTAATACTTTGGTTATTTGTTTTTTCATGGCAAGCAAGTTTTAACTGATAAGCGCGGTTGTGTCAAGCACTTTCTTTCATTGCCGCGATTTCTTTTTCAAGCCTGATTCTGTCAGAGGTGGCAAAGTTTCTTTCCTCGCTGATCATTTGAATTTGCTTATTCAATGCGTTTTCTCTACGAAGGCATTCGTTGATTTCCTCCGAGGCTTTCTGATGCTCGCCTTGGAGGAATGTTAGGTAATCTTTATCTGCTTGGTTCATGGCAAACAAGTTTTACCAAACGGCGGCGATTATGTCAAGCTCTTTCTCTATGTTTATTGTCTCAAACATTGCATCCAATTCCCAAGGAGCTGTGACGCTATCCTCTATTGTTACGCCGTGCCATGTAAGCTCGCCGTTGTCATCATAGCCTAGCTCGTATCTGTCGAACTGTTTAACGTGGACAAATTCGTGGGCGATTGTCTCAATCAAGTCTCTTGCGCTTGTGATCTTGGCAAGGTTAATATACATGTGATTGATTGAAGCGTTGCCTTTATACTCCTTGCGGTCATTTGCTCCAAGGACAATAGAAAGAGGTTTATAGTAGGCGAATCTTCCGCGCAGGAACGAAATCAGATATTCGATATCGTGGTTGTGCTTGTTTGAGTAGCGGCGAATTAACGTGGTCATGCTCGTATTCTATAAGGTAAAACCAATCTGTCAAGAGAAAAGAAAAGAAATAAAAAACAAATTAAATGTTTAAAAGAGCTTGACATGGCAAATTCTCTCTGTATAATACCGTCACCATGAAAGCCAATAACCTAAAAAGTCTCATTCATCAAGCGCAAGCAATCGGTAAAGATATTCCCTTTCTTAATAACGGAGGATGCGGAGTTTTTGCGGCTAACGCAGTTAGAATGTTAGATTCTCACGGATACAAGACTCGTATATGGTTTGTTAATCTATATGATACCACTTATTCAGAGGGCGATGTTGCTGAGATCTTAATAAACAACCTCTTGACCCTCTCGGAGTGGGCTAACGCGGGAGTGCCTTGCAACCACGCTTTGATTGAAGCTGTTGATCACGAAGGAAAGTCAATTGTATTTGATAACGAGTATATGTTTGAGTTGAAAAAGGGGCAAGTTGCTAGAAGTAGAAGATTCCCCATGAGAGATAGACTTTATACCGCTGGACACGTAGAAATTCCAAAAGGTGAGTTTTTGGAAATGGTTGAAGATCCCAGAGGATGGAATTGCACATTTGACCGCGCATCACACAAGCCAAGCTTAGAAAAGAAAATGCTTAAACTTGCAAAATAGATCTTGACAGGTGAGTTTTCCTATATACAATACAGCCATGAACAACGAAATCATTGAAGGAGGAGAAGCTTACTTGAATGGCGCATGGGTCTTAGTTGACTCTATCGACTCAGACGGTTACGCTATTGTAACAGATCAAGATGGAGGCGAGCAAACCGTCAGAGTATCAGAGCTAGAAAGAATGTAAGAAAGAGCTTGACACATTCAAAATCTTAATCCATACTGACCGCGCCATGATAATCACCCGCTTCACAATCTCCTACGGTTTCTCGTTCCTCTTGTCGGACAAAAAGACTTTATCCCGCTTGATAGAAACAACTCTAAGCCCCGCCTACTTTGACACCGAAGAGGATGCGCTTGATGGTCTAGATAAATTCTTAAAGGTTGAAAATATTAGAGAGCGCGAAGATTTCGATATTCTCTCTATGGAATTAAACATCTAAAAAGAACTTGACAGAAACTAAAAACTACTTCACACTGAATTCGCCATGAGTAAATCAATCACAGTAAAGAAAAACAATAATCGCGCAACTATTACGCTGAACGCTTTCACGCATTTCTCCCTTGACTTGCTAAACAAAAGAAAGATTAATGCTATTGATGAAATGGCTTACAAAGGATACAAGTGTATTTCCTGCGTAACTACTAAATCGAAAACAGGAAAATCAATTAAGTTAATTTTTATCAAGAAATAGGTTGACACAAGCAAGAATCCACTTTACACTTTCATTACCATGAACATGACAACAGCAACAGCACCAGCAACAAAATTCAAAAATCACTTCTTTGGAACTCGCAAAGATGACGGGGAGAGAATAACCCTAACAGGCTCAAAATGGGACTGTGATTGGTATTGGAGCTTTGGATACCTCGGAAACCGTAACGAGCATTACCATCTTAGCAGCTACCAGTCAAAACAGCACATGTTCACAACTGACAAGGGGGAATTCAAACTTCTAACAGAAAACCGTAACAAGTGCTTGCGTGATTGTCTCTTAGAGGATTACAATCTAACACCACGACTTGAAAAACGCTTGTGGAAATTCTGTGAACTCGCACTAACAGCTTACGCGCTGAAAAAAACCGCTGAAGTGTTAGGTCAAGGCGGGGCGCATATGACCTCTAATCCTTGCGAGTCTATTATCAAAAACGCTGATGAAGTCAAGCGAATAAATGAAATAGTTTTGCCAGCCATATTCGAGGAAATCGACCTGATTTTCACATTAGAGCTTGACACGGAATAATTCATGGACAAGGGGCGCATCTGTGGTGGATGCGTCCCGCTTTTCTTTTAAAATATAGCAGAAAGAACTTGACACGAACGAAATCCTTCTATAGAATACATCCATGTCCAACAATACTAGACCACTAAGCACCATCGCCCAAGAGATTCAATCCACATGGAAAAAAGTCTACTTCGGAGCTGTTCCATACCTCCAAGCGATGCACTCGCTCAAGAACATAAACGATCAATATGGCTTTGATGATGCCAAGTCGATTGTCATTTACTTCCTCTCTAATGCCAGCACATGGCGCGGAGATGATGCGCGGAGAATCAAAAAGGAACTCAACGCGATGATCAAATAGTCACAAGACACAATGAACGCAAGGCGGGGGCGAAAGTCCCCGTCTTTTTTAATCAAAATTAATGACATATAAAGGCTTGACATCGGTTCGCCCTATGCTACAATGAAGTGACGACCTCGAATCTAACAGATTTTACGAAAAAATGTCGTTAGTGTCAGAGTAACATATTGCCGCGAACTTGTCAAGACTTACTTGTGGAAAACTTTCTTTTATTTTTATGTCAAATTAGCTTGACAGTGACACCGCTCTATATCATAATGACCTCGCCATGAATAAATCAACCACGCATTCAGCGACAAATACCAAGAAGTCCACCACGTTCACACTCTCTACAGCAGAGGTTCAATTGATCCTTATCAACCACGTAAAGAAAATCGGAGGTATTCCACTTGTGGAATTAGCTAAGTCAACTATTGAAGCTACAGCAACTTGCGAAATGAAAATTACAATCTCCCCTGTAAAAGGAATGATTTAATGCTAAAAAGAACTTGACAGCAATTCACCCTTACTATAGAATCTCCCCAGCGAGAGGCACACTGCAAACCGCTTAAACAAATACCAAAAACAAATACCATGAACCTAACACTAATTAAAACCGCTATCGCTACTTCAACCGCTATCTCTGCAATCGCGCAGGAAAAAGGGGGAACTCCAACTATCACCCGCAAGGCTGGTCTTTGGGTGCTAGTCCTTGTTAATAACAAGCGAGGTGCTAATCCAGTAATCGCCAAGGGTGAAAACAAAGATGTTTTCCTTGTTAACATTCGCCATGTGACGATTGCCGCGCCCAAGCGTAAATATAAGAAGTCAAAAACAAGCACTATTGCCTCTATCAAATCCGTCAACCGTGATCTTGATGGACACGTTCAACGCTACGTAGAGCAAATTCTCGGAACGACTGTAGGAAATAAGGCTGGTCAAGTATCCCTTGATCGTAACCTACGCTTGAAAGGAAACAAGCTTGTTAAAACTCACTCTAACGGTAGCGTGTCAAACGTATTCTCTGATGGTCGCCGTTATACGAAAAACGAAATGATCGCCATGATCTCTAATCGATTGCAGGAAACCACTGCAAGACGGCAAATCAAAATGATCAATCTTGCTGGCAAGATCTCAGTCTAAACTTTCATTGTTAGTTGTAAACAGAGGAGGGGGCGCAAGCTCTCTCCTCTTTTGTGTCAAAAATCTAACAGTTAGATTGTTAGAGTGCTATATATAAAAAATACGAGTCCTTTTCGCCATGATACGAATAAAATTATCGGTTGTCAAGCATAAAACAAAAAAAAGAAAATGAAAATAGTTGCCCTTATTAGCTTGACACTGATATAAATCGGCTATACTCTTGCAGCGCCATGAATAAACCAAACCAAATCCCTACAGGGAAAGCAGCCACAAAAGTCCTCTCCACCGCTCACGTCAACGCTATGGAAAAGGCACTTGATGAAATGAACGAAATCAAGTATGTCTTTGCTATCAAGCGCACCACTGACACGCTGGTCGCAACTCACAAGCCAAGCAATGGAAAAGAAGTCTTAAGAGCGATCCGCCAATCTGACGGTCTATGGCTTATCCGTCATCACAAAAAACTATTCGTTTAATCCTTGACAAAGCCCCCGAAAGGGGGCAAACTCTTGCCATGAACAATCCATATACAATATCATATGACACTGATGACGCTTTTTATAAAGGCGTGAAATTCTTTCTCGAATCTGGCATCCACTTCGAAGCTAATCACGCGGAAATGGAAATCGTCCTAACAGGTGCTTTTTAATAGCAGAAACAACTTGACACAACAAACCTTTTAACATACAATCACGCCATGCCTCAACCACTAGTTCAAATACCCCTTAAAGATAGAATCCGCAGCCTCAAGTTTCGCCGTGCTGTGACGAACGCAAAAATCAAAACTCTTTCAAGAGAGCTTGACACTGCCACTCTAGACCAAGCAAACCAAGCAATTGAGCTTGACGAACTTCAAGAAGAGCTTGAGAAAGAGCTGGTAAAATAATTTTTAATTAGGACATGGGTAGATGGGCGGGAGTGGTATCCCGTCCATCGTTCTTGTTAGAAATTCGCTGAAATTTGTCTCGTTTTACTAGTTTAACATGAAAGCCGCGAACTTGTCAAGGCTTACTTGTCAAAAACTTTCTTTAATTTATATGTCAAATTGACTTGACACGACTGTTTTTCTCCCTATAGTGGCTCCAGCGAAGCGGTAGAGTTCGAGTCCCTACAAGCTAAACAATGGTTTGCTTTCGCTTTAGAGTTGTTTGACTCGTAAAAAAATCATTCAAGCTTGTAGTCAAGCTAATTCTCCTAGTGACTGTGAAATACAGGTGAGGGGGAGTGAAAATGCCTAAGTTCCAAATGGTTGGATGAAATTGCTAGTTCGAGCCTAGCCTATAAGGTTCCAAAAAACATGAAGAAAGAACTTGACAGCAATGTCAATCGGAGGTAAAACTCCCCCGCACCAAGAGCGTCCAAACTTGTTTCGAAAGTCTAACGATAGGAAAGACTATTAGAGTAAAACTTAAGATCGGAGCTGCCATTCCCGAAAAATCCCTATTAAATGGCAACCTTTTCTAAGGCTAGATAAAAAACAAAAAGATACCCTTTAAGGCTTGACAAGCTGAAACCCTCCTATAGAATACATCCATGAACGACACAATCGAATACGTAATCAAGACGGAAAAGGGGTTTCTCGCATTTCAAGGAGATAGAGCTTGGTTTCAAGACTCAATTTCTGGATGGGTAGTTGTAAGCTCAGATATCGAAAACCTCAAGCTTATTGCTTCCCATTTTTTAAATGGCGAAACTTTTGAAATAAAAAAACAAAGACCATGAAAAAATCAATCGACGAAACTTTTAAAAAAGTAGTAAAAGGTTCTTGACACCTCAAAAATCTACTATATAATCACTCTCACAAGCTAAAACGGCACAAACCAAAACCAAAAAAAACATTATGAAAGCAAACAAGCAATTCAGCATCTCAGCAAACAAAGGAACCAAGCAATTCACGCTTACTCCTTCAGCTATCGAAAACACAATCGGTCAATTCTTCGGCATTGAATGGGAAAAGATTAATGGCAAGCTTCGGCTCGCAAATGGGCATGTTCTCGGATTCGAGACACCTAGTGGCAATCCTACGCAAGACGCAAGTCAAGCGCATTATATGGTCATTTCTGACCGCAACAGCATTTCACCTTCCCGCCCGCAAGGAATTGTAAAGGTCTCGCTTGACCGTGTTAATTATTTCCGTATCGCTGGATTAGTCTATGGACATGCTCACATGCGCGGAAACAAGCACAACCCCCTCCAAGCTTCGGGTCTAGTTCGTTAATCAATCTACTCAAGAGGGGGAGAAATTCCCCCTCTTTTTTCCTTGACAAATAAATGCTTATCCTTATCCTCTTTCTAGGGCTAGTTATGTTCTTCGCCCTAACCATACAAACAAAATGAAAACACCAAACTCTATATCCGTAAAATTCCCTAACATCACCAACTTTCAAAACTTTGTCAATGCCGAAAAGCTTGAAAAGCTCGAAATCTGGGAAGAAAGTTTAGCGGAAAAAACCTTGACATTGCCGATTTACCTTGCTACAAATGTAAAGGAAAGCGATTACGTGGAATCTTACGAAGAGGTCTTTACTGATCCTCCCGCGCATAGCTTCCGAACTGATGACCTTGACGAATACACAGTCGAGATCGTAAAATGCCCCTCCGATTCTGAATTAAAAGATTCTGAATAAAACCTTGACAAGTTAAAAATCCCCTATATAATATCGACACTATGAAAGCACTCCTCGCATACATCATCATCGCCGCCTGTATCTTTACGATCCAATCCCACGCTGCTATTGAAGCGGTCAAGGTAAAACCTAAAGCTCCTCAATTCTCCTCCGCGCTAGTCGAGGGGGTGAAACACTTCGAGAATCAACCTCTCGCAAGTGGCAAGGTGAAGCTTGACAAGATCCGATACGACAAATACGGGAAGTGTTATGAGATAGGCTATGGAGTCACAAATAACGGAGTAGCTGATTCAATCGCTCAAGGATTCTTACCAAAGGGATACAAAATCCCTAACAGGATGACCCGCGCCCAAGCTGAAAAGTTCTTGATTGAAATCACCTTGCCAACGTATCAGAAAATCGTGAACAAACACGTCAAGGTTAAAATCTCACGGAAACAACAGGAGGCTTTGATAATGTTTACTTATAATCTAGGGGAAAGCAACTTAAAGCGATTGATTAACGGTTCTAACAGGCTCAACCAAGGCAATCACAAGGGAACTCCCGCAATTATGATGCTATACTCAAGCGCAGGAGGGAAAAAGCTCCGAGGTCTAACAAGACGCAGGACATACGAGACAAAAGATCTCTGGAATGGATAAAAAAGAACTTGACACGCTCATTAACCTATATATAATACAATCACCATGAAAAACGCATACGTAATTCTAAACGAAGAGGGAAAATCAGTAGGTATCGTCCAAACAGATACCATCAGCGCGGAAGCAGTAGCGGAAGCTATTGAATCGCACTACGATCAAACTCCTAATTCAATCTATATTCAAGAAAATCCAAACAGATACGAGGGCTGCATTAAAGTTGTCCTTGATGATTTCGAAGAAGCCTTAACCTATGATCTAGCGGAACTCTTCCAAGCTTAACGGCATTTTTATACAGAAAGACCTTGACACGAATCAAAATCCACATTACACTTGCCTCGCCATGACAAACCAAATCGAACTTAAAGACTCAGACGGTCGCCTTGCCCTTCCTAACGGAGAAATCCTAATCTGCTGGTATGATGCTGGAGATGTTGATACCATCGAAACCAAAGCACCAAACAAAGAGACCCTTATCTCAGCCCTCTTCGGAGCGCGTGAAATGGGAGAGGTTCCATCCTCTACAGATTCAGCCAAGCTTCCTAACGGAGACGTGATCGACTTCTAAGAGCTAACAAAACCTAACATCCTCGCCTTAACGGGCGGGGATTTTTTGTGTTAGAAAATTCGCCCGACTCGCACAAGTCCGCTTCGCGCTTTGTTCTAAAGTTATTATGACCCCGAATCGCGTCACTGTCAAGGAAAAAACGACTTGTTTTAAATTTATTTTTATGTCGAAAGAGCTTGACAAGGGGTGAAAGTCCCCTAGACTTGTGTCGCCATGAAAGCACTTAATAAACAAATCGTAGAAAGTAAGCCTGTTGTAAATCTCAATGGCGACAGCAAAGGGACTTTGGTCAATGAGTGGGATGAGTTTGCAGCCGCCCTTGTTCACGCCGTAGAGAAATTTCCATACGCCTCCTTTCACGGAAGGAATCAGCACGTTAAAGGGGAAGATGGGCATCGGTCTAGCCAAGAGGTCAAGAACGAATTGCTCAATCTTTTGAGCCAAGCTGCCGATGCCGCGACAGAGGTTCACATACTGTTAGAAATAAATAGCTAAAAAGAACTTGACAAGCCCCAGAAATGGGGCTAAACTTTCATCACCATGACAGCAAACCAAAAGACATCAGTCGCCGCCCTTGAATCAAAAGGATTTAGTTGGGTTCGCGAAATCGAAGAGGATGACGGATCAGTAACCGTGTTTCTCTCTGCCTCCCCTCGCCGTGGATCGCTTCGCCTTGCGCAAGTCGATTCTAAGGGACTCATTAACGGGGAGACTCCAAGCGAGTTTCTAAGCTGGATATTCTCACCTTGGGGGTAAATAAACCTTGACTAGCGCGGGAAACCGTGCTAGTCTTTTGTTACCATGAAAAAAGAAATCAAAAACAAATTCGAAGTATATTGCGGAAACATTGGAACTGTATATTCTGGAAACTCCGCTAAAAAGGCGCGGGAATCATTCAAAGAATATACAAAGCAATCAGAAGATAAATGCCGCCATGCTTCAGGGGAAGACGTTGAGCTTTACGAGGATGGAGAGCTTATCGATGAATTTATAGGGAAAGACAATAGGGAAGATGCACAAAGCCCTTGATACAAAAAACCACGATTTTCTCCTCGCCTTAACGGGCGGGGATTTTTTTGTGTTTATATGTAAAAAGAACTTGACAGGCGTGGCATTTTGGCTCAGAATATAGCCATGAGTTCCGAGGATCTGGGGAAATCCGTTTTTTCATAAACCTCAAATCTAACAGTTAGATAAGAAATTATAGTCTTAGTGTCAGAGTAACATGATCGACTGAGTTTGTCAAGACTTACTTGTTTTAATTTTCTAACAGTTCTGGAAAGTTGAGGTATGCAAATTCCCCGAAAATCTCCCTGACTCTCTTGTCGTAAGCTTTTGCTGCCTCCAGCTCGCAGTCAAACCTCCCTATATGAACAGTCTTGCCGCCTTTCGTCGTATACGCCCTAAATTTACCTCTTGACTTTTCAAATGACACGCCTTTGAATTTACCCTTGGGCGGTTTGTTAATGTTGTTTTGCGCGTTGCTTGCCTCTCTCAAATTACTCATTCTATTGTCAAGTCTATTCCTATTAACATGATCAAGCTGGAGCAATGGGAAATCTCCAAATTTCATTAGCCATATAAGCCTATGAATTGCATAGCTTTTACTGTTGACTTTACCTCTCAAATATCCATTGCTAGACTTGCTGCCGAATTCTTTATTATTTTTTTTGTAATAAAGCTTGCCATTCTCTTCGTTATATGCAAACCTCTCATGGCACTCTATATGCAATTCTATATCTGTCATACTATATAATAGACCGTTTTATCAAAAAGTTACAATAAAAAGCCTTGACATGTCTGATTTTTCTATATAGAGTCAGGCATCAGCCTACAGGGTTGCAGGAATAGGTCTTTAATTCTGTTAGAG
>TARA_R110000772_G_scaffold5030_10_pt1 | contig 15743 bp, 14 predicted proteins | sample TARA_R110000772 | Tara Oceans TARA_R110000772 (sample SAMEA4397948) | marine metagenome | biome: Polar Biome; feature: [SRF] surface water layer (ENVO:00010504); material: water (ENVO:00002006), including particulate matter (ENVO:01000060) such as... | depth 5 m | reverse complement strand
ACCAGCGCAAAACACCTACCGCGAAATTTCATCATGTTCAAACATGGTAGATTTTCAGGCGCGTCGTATGCAGGCACGTTTTCGCCGCGAAGGGGCTAAAAAGCCAGAGTTATTACATACACTAAATGGCTCAGGCTTAGCCGTTGGCCGTACACTCGTAGCCATACTAGAAAACTACCAACAAGCCGATGGCTCAGTAGTAGTACCAGAAGTATTACGCCCATATATGGGCGGCCTTGAAGTGATTGGTAAGCAATAAAACAAAACTTAAGCTTTAAGTCAGGTTTTAGGCTTATGAGCTTAAAAAGAAAGCCGCTGTTAATTACAAACAGCGGCTTTTTTATTGTAGGTTAAAAGTAAAAAGGTTCAGCTAATATGTAGGGCGTGCTTTAGCGCGTTACAGTTATTTGCCAAAAAATATGCGCCTGTCCTTTTTACTTTCCTTTTTATATGTTACGATTTTTTATCTGTTACTGTGTCAAGTGAATGCGCAATGGCAACTGTATTGCCTTGTTCATAATATAGAAAAGCTGCAAAACACGATGCATTAAGAGGGGTAAGCCCTTTTAACCTCAATAAAGCCACTTAAACACCAGTAATAGCTTCTAAAATGCCAATTAAAACAACATCAACCTCCCACTTTATATTCTGCATAAAATACAGTAATCGATTGAACCAAAATAGGAACTCAGCTATGGTTTATTAATCAATAAAAACAAATAAAAAACGAGTTAATCTACAGGCTCGTTATACGTTTTTCAAAAATGGAGTTTTAAAAATGAGTAAAGTATTTCAATTCAAAGTTAAAAATCACACTATTAAAATAGTTAATTCATGGCTTCGAGGTGTGAAGCTCTACGTAGATGGCGATTTTCGAGATCACGACTCAACTTTCCTAGCAATTGGTAAAAAAGCTCTTTTATCAGCAAGCCTTGGAGAAAGTGGTATCCTAGAAATTATTCCAATGTCAGCTTTATTCTCTGTAGAAATGGATGCGTATTTGATTTCAGATAATTCAACTCAGCATGTTTATAGCTCACATAAACGCTTAAGTTTAACAGAACAAAGAACCGCGCAATAAACGTATAACAACACGGCCTGAGGTGGACGACTAGTAAAATTTAGCTATTAATTGCAAATTTTAAAAGTGGTGAGCCCTGCGTTTTAATGCTGATAAATACGTCGATTCATCGTAGGGTGTATTCGTTTTCCAACACCTAAATACAATCCTTATCTATTTAAATGTCAGTGTTCTAAAAGTAAAATAAGACAGGCACAATTTTTTGTATACAAGAATAAATAACAGTTAGCGAAACATTATATTTATAGTTGAGCTCTAGCCACTAATAATTGATTAAATAAAGGGTATTAAAATGGATAAAATGTCAGTTAACATAACATCTAAACCTTTAGAAACTTACCCGAAAAAACAAATTTTAAAGGTGGTGGCTGATGACGCTTCTGAAAAAGAGACAGTGCAAAAGGGAGTGGCTCAAGGCGTCCAAGTAGATATATCTGAAGAGGGGGCGGAAAAAAGTCTGGAAGATAAAAATCAAGCGGCGTTTCGCAAGTTATTAGGTAATGAAGATGTAGATCAAGCATCACAATCTGAAGGTGACCCCCTTGATGAACTAATTGCTGAAATACAAGAGAAGCTTGAAAAACTACTGCAAGAAACTGCATTGTTACGCAGTAAAGATGATGAAGAGTCGCAGGCTAAAGTGAAGGTGCTAGAAGGTGAAATTACCGGGCTTAACATTCAACTTATTGAATTATTAAAACAGAAATTAGAATCGGGTAAAAACTAGGTGTAAAGTTTCTGTAATTACCTTTAATACACTTTTCGGTTACTGCATAACGCGGTAAGTCGGGTTGTTTCTAGTAAACTCATCACTTTTGTCGGATGGCGTGGCTTCGCCACTTATCCGACTTACGTCAAAAGGTAGGTTGGTTAAGCCGAAGGCGCCACCCAACAGAGTTATTAAACCTATTAAAGCGGCTTACTAAAAGGCGCTATCACCCCCTAAAAGCGAAGTCTCTCTAACCCTCTTGTGAACTAATTTGATTTAACTAACATCAGCTTTGCATCTTCCCCATCGGTTAATATCGCTACATTACCCTCAGTGGTTACAAACACATCTCTTAATCGGCCTGTGGCCTCTGGGAATATATGAGACTGGGTAAATTCACCATTAGCTAAATTTACAGCGTAGAGCTTTTTATCAACCAAAGTCGTAATTAACACATGTTTATGTAGTGAAGGGAAAGCCGCGTGCTTAGAGCCGTAATACGCCATGCCTGATGGGGCGATTGATGGCGTCCAATTAACACTTGGTTTTTGCATGCCTGGGTATTGCGTAAAAGGTGAAATACGCGCTTGCGAATAATCCCTACCGTAAGTAATTACTGGCCAGCCATAATTGGTGCCTGCGGTTAAGTAGTTTAGCTCGTCGCCGCCTGCGGGGCCGTGTTCGTGGCTAATAATTTGCTGTGTATCGTAATCATATACAAGGCCTTGAGGGTTACGGTGGCCAAGTGAGTAAACAGCATGGGCATTTGGGTTTGTATGGTTAATAAATGGGTTATCTGTTGGAATACTGCCGTTTAAGTTTATACGTAATATTTTACCAAGCTGGCTGGTAATAACCTGTGCTTGCTCTCTAAAGTCAAAGCCATCGCCCGTTGAAACTAATAACGTATTGTCGGGTAGGACAAGGGCGCGCCCAGCGTAATGCTGTGGTGTGTTTTTATTGGTAGCTACTTTATAAATAATTTGCGGTTTTGAAAAACGAGTACCATTAAAGGTGGCTTTGGCAACAACAAGCCTGTTTGCGTTGGCATCGCCTTGGGCGTAGGTAAAAATTACTTCTTTGGAATTACTGTAATCTGGCGATAATACTATATCGAGTAAGCCACCTTGGCCTGCAAGGTATAAGCCCTCTAGGTTTAGTTTTACTCTTGATTGCTCATTATTTTTAATTATAACTACGTGGCCATCACGCTCTGTAATTAACCATGTACCGTTTGCTAGTTCAACCATGCTCCACGGAGACTGTAATTGTGTAGCAAGGGTTTTTGTACTGTATTGCTTTTTTGGTAACGCAGCGCCTGTATTAACAGAAAACACAAAAAGCGAAAGCAGAGTAAAAAAAGAGATACATTGTTTACGGGGTAAGCCTTTGCTAGCATGGCTTATATAAGAAAAAAACTTTATTTTAAGTTGAGATAACCATGTCATTTTTAACACGTATATTGCCCTCATTTTTAGTTTCTTGGTTATTTACATTCACACTTGCTAGCTTGTTTCATAGCCAATACGTTGTCAATCAATTAGTTAATGTAGGTGTTGTAGTGGGCTTTAGCGACCGTGTTAGTTTAACACTGGATGATTGGTTGGGCTTATTACCCACCTATGGCGCTATTATTGCCATTGCATTGGCAATCGCTTTTTTAGTTACGGTGCAGCTTAATAAAAAGGTTCAAAAATACCGTACTCAGCTATTTGTTATTGCTGGCATTGTGGCATTTGCTATGGTGTTAATTGCCATTGAATCGATTATGAATATTCATATTATAGCGGGCGCAAGAGGTTGGGGGTTTTACACTCAATTGCTTGCAGGTGCGGCCGGTGGCTATGTGTTTTCACGCTTAACAAAAACAAATATTATCTGATTTTAATTACTGCAGGATACAGGTAAGGTTTTTTATAATAGTGAATAAGGTAAAAGCCACTGTTTTTAATAAACAGTGGCTTTTAATTAGGTGTTTTTAGTTTAATTAAAAAATCAAACTAATCAGCTTGTAGCTGCTTAAGCCAAAAATAAGCAGTAATATAGGCACAGTGATAAGGTTTAATAACACAGAATTGGTGTAATTGCCCATCACCGCTTTTTGATTTACCAACCAGAGTAAGTAAACAGTAATAATAGGCAGTAATAAGCCATTAGCAGCTTGGGCAAAAATGATCACGGCAACCGGATCTAACCCCAAAGAGGCAACAGCTGCGCCAAACAATAAGATAACTAATGCTACCGATTTGAAACGGCTACTCTGCATTTTGTTAGACCAACCAAGCATTCCGCAAACTGCATAGGCTCCCGCTAAAGGAGCAGTAATTGCACTAGTTAAACCTGCAGCAAATAAACCAATAGCAAAAAAGTAATGGGCAGCGCCACCTAATAATGGCTCAAGCTGTACAGCCATATTGGCTGCGCTAACTTTACCTGCGTCGGTACCATAAAAAGCCACCGAGGCGGTAGATAAAATAGCCAAAGTGATCACTCCACCTAAAGTGATTGATAAGCTGGTATCGATATTTGTTTGCTTAATTATTTTACGTTTATCGCTATTATTGTTGTACTTTGCTGCGAGCACTCCTGAATGCAAAAATAAATTATAAGGTACTATGGTGGTGCCAATCAGTGCAAGTACAGTGGTAACAGAGCCCTCAGGCATAGTAGGAATAAAACCCGCTAGTACTTTGCTTATAGGCGGAGCAGCCATAACTAAAGTAGAAATAAACACTAAGCTCATTAAAATCACTAATAAAATGAGCGCGTTTTCTACCACTTTATGTTTTCCGCTGTACAGTAACAATGCGCTAATAAAAGCAATGAGCGGCGTCCATATTTGCGCATTTATTGTCGGAAATATCTTTATTAAACCCATGCTAGCGCCACTAAGGTTACCCGCTTCATAGGCGGCGCTGCCCACGCCAATGGCGCTTATTACCAAAAAGCTAGCGAGCACTTTAAGCACTGGGGTATGAATATGCGCGCGCAGTGCTTGAGCAAGATCTTTGCCTGTTGCTACGCCAAGGCGAGCAGCCATAGATTGTAATAATATAGTGGCTATTACTGAAAAAAGTAATGTCCAGATAAGTGCAAAGCCAAAGTTTGCACCTGCTACGCTAGCAGTCGTTATGGTGCCTGGTCCTATAAAGGCTGCGGTGACTAGTAGTCCTGGTCCTAATCGCATAATTTACCTGTATGTTGGTGTTTAAAGTGTGCACCTGTATGGGCGCGCGTTTTATTACTGCCACTTAGTAAGCGTTTGCAGCCTGAACTACCTTTTATGCTACCCGCTAGTAAATAGCGTGTAAAAAAGGTCGCGTAGAATAACAGTTTATATATAAATTTAAAGAGTATAGCGCGCGTTTGCACAAAAAGAGTACAGTATTACAGAGGTAAATAAGCGATAAAGGCAACACTTGCTCAATAGCGTGCCGTTATAGTGGATGTTACGTTATAGCCAAAGCGTAGATAGCATAAGCATTAATTTACGCCATTAAATACTTTATGGTTTGTAAACCTTTGCGTAGTGTTGCTTCATCGGTTGCATAGTTAATGCGAATACACTCGTGCTTGTGCGCCCAGCTATCGTCAATGCCAATAAAAAAGTTGTGTCCAGGAATTACATACACATCTTGCTCTTTAAGCTTTTGGTATAGTGTTTCGCTCGTTATTTTTGCATCTTTAAACCACAGCCACATAAAAAATGCGCCTTCAACTTTATGCAAGTAAACACTCATATCGGCAAATATTTCATCAAACAGTTCAATCGCTATTTGTGCTTTATTACGATAAAAAGGCAACACAACATTACGACACAGCGGCAGTAGTTCGTCGTCGTTAATTAAACGGGTAACTAAGCTTGGGCCTATACTATTTGGCGATAAAACCATGCTGCCATTTACGCGGCCAATTGCTTTAATAATTTCATTGTTTGCAACCACAATACCGCTGCGTAAACCCGGTAAGCCAAGCTTTGAAAGCGACATACATAAAATTATGTTTGAGTTCCAGGTTAGGTTTGCGTCGGTGTAAATACAGCCCGGGAATGGATCGCCATATGCGTTATCTATAATGAGTGGAATGTTGTATTGCTTAGCGAGTAAATCAAGGTGTTTTACTTCATCATCGGTTATTACATTACCGGTTGGATTGGTAGGGCGCGATACGCACAGCGCGCTGATACTGCTGTCGTTTGCTAATATTTTTTCAACCGCTTTAAAATTAATAACGTATTTAAATTGTTTAGATGTGCTACCGGTATTTAAAATTTCGATATCGGGCTTTATGGCAACAAACATATCGTCCGATAAACCTTGGTCGGCATAACCTACGTATTCTGGCGCGAGGGGAAATAAAATCTTTTTATGGCTGCCATCAGGCATTTCGCCTGCAAACATATTAAACAGCACAAAAAAGTTAGCTTGGCTGCCATTACCAAGTGCTACGTTATTGGCGCTTATATCCCATGCATATTTTTTACTTAGTTGGCTTGCTAATGCAGCTCTAAACTCGTCGTTACCGGTTGGGCCGTCGTAAAGGCCAAATACTTGCGATACTTTATTACTGGCAACGAGCTTTTGTAACTCACTTAAAAAAACCTCATTTACTTGTGGTACTAATGCAGGGTTACCGCCACCAAGCATAACAATATTAGGATTGTTACTGCTTTTAGCACTGCCTAAGTCTTCCATTAACTGAGTAATGCCGTTGGGTTGTGTAAATTTAGTGCCAAAGTTTGAGTAGTTCATAATACATAGCGTTTGTTGGTAATGGAAAGGGCAGTATAGCCTAAATAAAGGGCTAAAATAGTAAGTTGAGAATTATTCAATGCGTAGTTTTAAAGGTTGTTACTGCAACCTCATTGCATACAAACATAATAAAGCAGTAATAAAATAGGCACTGTGCTTTTTGGAGATATTTGTAAAAGATGAGGGGGTTTTTGGTTTTAATAGCGCGTAGCGATACTCAAGGGTAAAAACAAAGCGTACGAATACGTAAGCAGCTAAATTTGTAATGCTATTGTTTGATGTATGAAATTGAATTGATTTGCCATGTATGATCTTATTTTTACAAGTTTACTTAAATAGCACAGGTTTTGAACCCCCCCCCTAAAGCCTTAAAAACGATAAGCAATAGGGTATACTGCTATTACATACTTTTACGTATTCATTTAAGCAAGCATTAGGGCTAATAACTCAGCGATGTTTGTTATTTTAAAATGTACAGCAGTGGAACCTCTTTTGATAAAAAACACTCAACTAAAAATAGCCACATTTAACTTGTTTAATTACCTTGAGCCACCCAATGCATACTATGAGTTTGAGAAAATTTATACCGCGCAACAGTGGGCTAAAAAGCAGCAGTGGATTATTGATTATTTAACAGAGCACGCACCTGATGTGATTGGTTTTCAGGAAGTGTTTAGTATTGAGTCGTTACAAGAATTAGTACGTGGGCAAGGTTATGAGCACTTTGCAGTGGTAGATACGCCCGAGGTGATTGACGACTTTATTTATAAACGACCCGTAGTGGCAATTGCCGCAAAATATCCTATTGTTGAAGTGGCTGCGGTGCAGCACGATAATGAACTTGTAGCTACCCTTGGGCTTAGTGCTGATTTTACATTTAGCCGCAAGGTATTAAGAGCCACAGTAACTTTGCCGCACATAGGTAATACCGATTGTTATGTGGTGCATTTTAAATCTAAACGCCCAATGATTGAGGTTGATGAGCACAATAAAGCACTTTCGCCCGAAAAGAACATAATTGAGATTTTAAAAGCGAATGTAGCGGGTGGCTGGGGATCAACTATTCAGCGCGGCAGCGAAGCCACATTATTAATGATACAAATGATTGCGCGCCGCGAAGCTACGCAGCAGCCTATGATTTTAATGGGCGACTTTAATAACAGCATAGCTGATGGTGTGTTAAGCCACATGCTTACTAATACACTGCGTTTTGCACCTGCTTTTGACGCTAAAACTTACCTTGCTAAATATTGTTTAAATGATGCATGGGACTTATTTACAAAGTCGCAATTGGCAAGTGCTGAGTCACAAGCACCAACAGACGACTTGCGTGTTGATGGCCATATAGCGAGTGTTGTAATTGAGCAAGGTGATGCAAATAATGTAGCTAAGCCAGCAACTCCACGCACGCCAACCCATTATTATGGCGCGAGCAGTTCAGTGCTTGACTATATTTTATTGTCTAGTGAATTTGATGCCAGCTACCATGATAGCTTTTTTGAAGTAAGTGACTATAACACTTACGATCGGCATTTAATTAACCCAGTATTTGAGCGAGACGATTTAAGTACCGACCATGGGGTGGTTATAGTTAGTTTAACTTTGAGGTCGTAGGCTATAATTTTAATGATTAATATTGCTAATAATATTTGTTTAACAATATTACTTTTACGGTTTTTAATTTAAGTATTAAGTGCTTTTATGTAAAAACGTCGGAATAAATTACTGAGTTTAAACGATAGCTTTAATTATTTGTATAACTATCAAATAATTAAACTCGGCCTAAAACTTGCCTGTTATTAATGTTAAACATCTAAAAATTGATAATCTTTAATAAAAACAAGGAAATTAACTATGACTAATATTGCACTTTCGGCGTATTTGGCGTTTTACCTGTATTTAATTATGTTGCTTGTACAGTGGGCGGTAGCAACTTTTAGCAAAGCAAAACAGCCTAATGCAGTGCCGGGTAAAATAAGTGACGATTTATCTCACGATAGTTTTATATTTAGAGCACACCGTACTTTTCACAATACCCTTGAAAATAGTGCGTTATTTATAGGAACAGTGTTGTTTGCTTTTGTAATAAATTATCAAAGCCCAATATTTGCACTATGTGTATGGATATACGTTATTGCGCGATTAATTCATATGGTGCTGTACTACGCAATTGCTACTAATAAAAATCCTAGCCCACGTAGCTACTTCTTTTTAATTGGCGTACTTGCCAATGTTGTGATGCTAGTAATGGTAGGCTTAAGGTTAATTGCCTAATACAAATTAAATAACAAACAACAATTAACCAAGAGCGAAGTTGCTTACATAGCAACTTCGCTTTTTTTGTAAACTACTTTCGCAGCACTAAATAAAAACAATGTAACCAATTGAATTTTAAATGATTAATCTGTAAATATTAAAGCTTGCACAACCACCATTCACACACTCTATTTACAATATAGCAACCATCTATGCATATATAGACCTCAGTACAATAGCCACTTGGTAATGCTGTGCTATTTTATTGTGGTGAAAAAATAATAACCAATAAATACTCACCAAAATGCGTATCAATAAAGCAGATAAATTGCTTTATTGTAATTAAAGCCAGCTGATTTATGTAATTAAAACAGGAAATGTAAAATGAAGAGTTTGTTACGGGGGTTCAACATAGTATGTATTGCTATGTTGTTTTTTTGCTCGCCAGTTTGGGCTGCGCAAGGGCAGTTAGATTTAACATCATCGAGTATTGGTTGGTTTTGTATTGGTATATTTTTAATTGCTTATACCGTGGTTATGCTCGAGGAAAAGCTACATTTAAGAAAGTCGAAACCAGTATTGGTTGCAGCAGGATTAATTTGGATATTAATAGGTGCCTATTACGTTAGCCATGATATTACTGAACTTACCGAAACTGCATTTAGGCATAATTTACTTGAGTTTGCCGAGCTTATGCTCTTTTTACTAGTCGCTATGACCTACATAAATGCGCTAGAAGAAAGAGGAGTATTTGATGCATTGCGCGCTTGGATGATCCGTAAAGGCTTTAACTATAAAAATTTATTTTGGATAACCGGTTTTTTAGCATTTTTTATCTCCCCGATTGCCGACAACCTTACCACCGCGTTATTAATGTGTGCAGTGGTAATGAAAGTTGCCGAAGGTGATAAGCCATTTATAAACATCAGCTGTATTAATATTGTTATTGCGGCTAATGCGGGCGGCGCATTTAGCCCCTTTGGCGACATAACCACGCTAATGGTGTGGCAAGCTGGATTGGTGCATTTTAACGAGTTTTTAGTGCTGTTTTTACCTGCTTTAGTTAATTACTTAGTGCCCGCAGCCATTATGAGCTTTTATGTTGCCGATAAGCACCCAACCGCACAATACGAAGCGGTTGAGCTAAAACGCGGCGCAGTGCGAATATTAGTGTTGTTTTTACTTACCATAGCCACTGCCGTTGCTTGCCATAGCTTTTTAAACCTGCCACCAGTATTAGGTATGATGATGGGGCTAGGCTATTTACAGTTTTTTGGTTATTTTTTAAGAATGACTTTACCAGGATCACTGGCACGTAAAAGAGCCCATGCAGAGCAGTTGGGCGATCAAGAACGATTAGCTAAACTAGGCAGTGTTGTACCATTTGACGTATTTAGTAGAGTGCAACGGGCAGAGTGGGACACGTTATTATTTTTTTACGGTATTGTTATGTGCGTGGGTGGCTTAGGGTTTTTAGGTTATTTAAACTTTATGTCTGAGATGCTATACGGCAATTGGTCTACTACAACGGCAAATGTTTTTCTTGGGGTGATTTCTGCAGTGATCGATAATATACCGGTTATGTTTGCGGTATTATCTATGGATCCTGAAATGTCGCATGGGCAATGGTTGCTGATCACTTTAACTGCGGGGGTAGGCGGTAGTTTACTCTCGATTGGCTCGGCTGCGGGAGTGGCATTAATGGGGCAAGCACGCGGCTACTATACTTTTTTTGGTCACCTAAAGTGGACGCCTGTGATTGCGTTAGGTTACGGGGCCAGCATAATACTGCACTTATGGCTTAACGCATCATTATTTTAAAGATACCAGCAAACGCCTATAAGCTATTTTTTATCACAGTAACAATACTATAAAGCTTTAATTTAAGTATTAAATGGTAGTAAAAGCGAAGGAGCATAAACAGCATCTTCGCTTTTTTTATTACTTAAATTTAAGCCGTTATAAACTAATGGCTGAGTGCTTACTGATTAAATTTTTTAAGCCAAATAAGTTACGGTGATAATAGACGGCTAGTTAATAAAATATTGATTTATTTTATGTTTTTTTAAAGGTAAATGTTATAAAAAAGGATTTATTTTTATTGTGGCAAATAATTTGCATGAAAAAATGTTATAGTAAGGCTCGTATTAGCTATTAGGAGTCGACTTTTATAATGAAAAAAATTGCTATTTTGGGCGCAGGTCCAAGCGGTTTGGCACAATTACGTGCATTTGAAGCAGCTCGTTTAGCCGGTATTGAGAATTTACCGGAAGTTGTTTGTTACGAAAAACAAAATGATATTGGTGGCATGTGGAACTATACATGGCGCACTGGGCTAGACAGAAATGGTGAGCCGGTACATGGCAGTATGTATCGTTATCTTTGGTCTAACGGACCAAAAGAATGCTTAGAATTTGCTGATTATTCTTTTGAAGAACATTTTGGTAGACCTATTCCTTCGTATCCCCCTCGTGAAGTGCTTAAAGACTACATAATGGGGCGTATTAACAAGCAAGATATTCGTAAATACATTCGCTTTGAGTGCCCGGTTCGTTGGGTTACATTTGACGACGAAACACAAATGTTTACTGTAACGGTTATGAACCATAAAACCGGCGAGCAGGAAGTGAATGAGTTTGATTATGTTATTGTTGCTACAGGTCATTTCTCTACACCAAACATGCCTTATTTTGAAGGGCTAGAAGAGTATTCTGGTCGAGTATTACATGCTCATGACTTTAGAGATGCGCTAGAATTTAAAGATTCAGAAGTTTTACTTATAGGCAGTAGCTATTCTGCCGAAGATATAGGTACGCAGTGTTATAAGTATGGCGCTAAATCGGTAACTATAAGCTACCGTACTAAAGCACTTGGCTATAATTGGCCAGACGGCATTGCAGAAATGCCACTTGTGACCCACTTTGAAGGGGACGTTGCGCATTTTATAGATGGCACTAGTAAGCGCTTTGATGCTGTGATTATGTGTACTGGGTATTTATTTCATTTTCCATTTTTACCTGACGAACTACGTTTACAAACACATAACTGTTTGTATCCGGCAAACTTGTATAAGGGTGTTTTTTGGCAGCCAAACCCTAAGTTAGTTTATTTAGGCATGCAAGATCAGTACTTCACTTTTAATATGTTTGATGCGCAAGCATGGTATGTACGCGACGAAATTTTAGACAGAATAAAAATACCAGCATTAGCAGCACGACAAGAAGATGAAAAAAATTGGTTAGCTAAGTACGATGAAGTAACGAATGTTGAAGGCTCTATTGATTATCAAGCAGCGTATATTCGTGATTTAACTAATGCCACAGATTACCCTGAATTTGCAGTTGAAAAACAGGCAGATATTCTCAAAGAATGGCAAAAAGATAAACAACAAGACATTATGTGTTTTAGAGAAAAAGCGTATCGCTCTACTTTAACAAATACCTTGGCACCTGAGCTTCCTGTGCCGTGGTTAGATGTACTTGATGATTCATTAGAATACTTTTTAGAATTATCGGCTACTCACACCATAGAAAAAAGTAAAGCGAGCTAGCACGTAATAAAACAATATTAAACCATAACGCATTTTTCGTTATGGTTTAATATTTTAAGTTTGTTGTTAATACTTAAAAAAACTATTCAACGCCAATAAACCCACCTGTTTGATGTGCCCAAAGTGCAGCGTAAATCCCATTCTTAGCTATTAACTCATCATGTGTGCCTTGCTCAACAACACCGCCGTTATCAAGTACGATAAGCCTGTCCATTTGCGCTATGGTTGATAGCCTGTGAGCAATAGCAATTACTGTTTTATCTGTCATTAAATCATCAAGACTTGCTTGAATAGCGGCTTCTACTTCTGAATCAAGCGCGCTGGTGGCTTCGTCGAGTATGAGAATAGGGGCGTTTTTAAGCAGTACGCGCGCAATAGCAATACGTTGGCGCTGCCCACCCGATAAGGTAACGCCACGTTCGCCTACTTGCGCGTCAAAGCCTTTATTACCTTTGCTATCAACTAAGTCGGTTACAAACTCTAGCGCTTTAGCTTGCTTGGTGGCATCGATCATTTCGGCTTCAGTGGCATCTGGTCTGCCGTATAAAATGTTGTCTTTTACTGAGCGGTGCAGCAGGGAAGTGTCTTGAGTTACCATGGCAATGTAACGGCGTAAGCTTTCTTGGCTCACATCGGTAATGTTTTGGCCGTCAATTTTTATACTGCCAGAGTCGGTGTCGTAAAAGCGTAGTAGTAAATTAACTAGCGTTGATTTACCCGCGCCAGAGCGACCCACTAAGCCAATTTTTTCACCGGCTTTAATATTTAAGTTTAAACCGTTAATAACCGGGCCACGCAGCGTTTCACTTGCTGCTTTGCCGTAGTTAAAGTGCACATTGTTAAATTCAATTGCACCTTGGCTAACGTTAAGAGTGCTGGCATTGGGTTTATCGGCTACTGCAATTGGGTTAGAGAGGGTTTGCATGCCATCGGCCACGGTGCCAATATTTTCAAATAAGCTGCTTATTTCCCACATGATCCACTGCGCCATGCCGTTTAATCTAAGGGCTAAACTTACCGCAACGGCAATTGCTCCTGCGCTAATGGCACTTAGCGACCACAAGTAAAGTGATACCGCAGTGACCGAAAACACTAATAAGTAATTTAAAGTTTGAATAACAAAGTTGAGGCTGGTAACTAAGCGCATTTGCTTGTACACCGGCTGTAAAAAAACATCCATACTTTGTTTTGCGTATTCTTCTTCGCGTTGGGTGTACGAAAATAGTTTAATGGTAGCAATATTAGTGTAGCTGTCGACAATGCGGCCGGTCATTTCTGAGCGGGCATCGGCTTGTGAGGTAGCCACTTTTTTAAGACGCGGTACAAAGTAAAGTTGAATGCAAATATACAAAACAAGCCAAACAAGTAAGGGTAACATTAAGCGCCAATCGGCCTCGGCTACTAAAAACAACATAGAGCCAAAATAAACGATTATGTACATTAATACATCGAGTAGTTTTGTTACAGCTTCGCGCACAGCCAGAGAGGTTTGTAATACCTTGGTGGCGATGCGTCCGGCAAATTCATTTTGATAAAAACTAACACTTTGGCGCAATAAATATCTATGTGCTAACCAGCGAATCGACATGGGGTAATTGCCCAGTAATGCCTGGTGCAAAATTGCAGAATGAAAAAACACCACTACAGGCAGCACCACAAGGAGCATAAGGGCCATTTTTGTCAGCTCGGACTGCTGCTCTACAAAGAGTGTTTGTGGTGTATAAATTGCCAGCCAATCAACTAGTTGCCCCATATAGCTAAATAGCGATACTTCTAAAATAGCGAGCAAGGCGGCACTTAACGAGAGTAGTGCTAGCGACAGCCCCATGCCTTTGGTGTAATGAAGACAAAACGCAAGCAGCGTGTTAGGTGGCTGCGTTGGTTTATCTTGTGGGAACGGCTTAGTAATGCGCTCAAATAGTCGATACATTTTAATAGCTTAAATGGCAAGTAATTGCAGCTATCATAGCATTTTTGTGTTTTTAAATGCAGCTTAGTAGAGGCTTAATTACTCATACTCTAAGGTATAATTAATATTAGTAAGCATTAAAACAATACTAAGATTGTTTTTAGTCATTCATTAGGTTAAAAAATAATAATCTAATTATAAGGAAGTTGTATGTACACAGGTTCATGTTTATGTGGTGAGGTTACAGTAAAAATAACGGGTGCTATTACGAGTATTATCCATTGCCATTGTTCACTTTGCAGAAAAAATAGCGGAACCGCTTTTGCAACTAACGGGTTTATAAATGTGCATGAATTTTCAATTTCAACAGGCAATGATTTACTAAGTAAGTATTCTTTTAAAGCAGGGCGCACACGTTATTTCTGTAAGTGTTGTGGTTCACCTATTTATAGTGCTAATGCGGATGATAAATCTCGGTACAGAATTCGCTTAGGCCTTATAGATTCAACAATTACAGAAAAGCCATTATCACATAATTTTGTGACTTCTAGGGCTAATTGGGAACTGCTAGAAACGAGCCTACCTTGTTACGATACATTTGAGCCTGGTCGTTAATTTTTATACTGCTGCTATATGGTAAATAGTATTTATATTGCTATGCAAGTTTGGCGCTATGCTTTGCATTACTGTTGAGGCTTGTATTGCCTCTACCGTTATATGCTTTAACGACAGGTTACTTAGTATAAGAACAATGTTTTTGTATTCAAAAAACTCTATAAGTGCAATACAGTTAAAGTAATGGCGTAACAATACTAAAGTGGTTTGTAATTCTTGCCCTGTTTTAGGATTTAGGTTAATAATTGCCTGGCCGCTTTTATTAATGCAGTGGTTAATGGCGTGCCAAAACGACTCGCTTTGAATAAACGTTTGGTGGTGCTCGCCACTAAATATATCTATGTAAATTAGGTCGTATTGTTGAGTGCATTGACTAATAAATTGCTGAGCACATTGCTGGTGCACAGTATGATCACTGGGTAATTTAAAAAATTGCTTAGCGATACTTATAACATCAGGGTTTATTTCTACACTTTCAAACGTATCAATTAAATTACGGCGGCTAGATTCAATGTGTTTAAGTGCGCGCTCTATTGCTGCAGTGCCTAAGCCCAAATTTAAAATACGTAGCTCACTAACCGGGGCTAATAAAAATAACAACATGCTTTGATATATTGGTACACATAATAGTTCAGGCAGGGCTTTGCTCATTACTCCTTGAAGAGTAACGCCTAGCAGCGGATCGTTATTAAAAGTGAGCCATCTATAATCTTCATTTTGATAAACGCGTACCGGACCAAACTTACTGTCGGCATGATAGATTTGATTACTGAGCTTGGTATCGTTTTTTAATTGGCGCATAAAGTTTTTAATAAATAAAAACCCTAGTGTGGCATAAATAAAATAACTATATTACTAAATAACCTGAGTTC
>TARA_R110000772_G_scaffold57503_2_pt1 | contig 15893 bp, 10 predicted proteins | sample TARA_R110000772 | Tara Oceans TARA_R110000772 (sample SAMEA4397948) | marine metagenome | biome: Polar Biome; feature: [SRF] surface water layer (ENVO:00010504); material: water (ENVO:00002006), including particulate matter (ENVO:01000060) such as... | depth 5 m | reverse complement strand
GAAGCAAAAACCAGAAAGCTATCAGCTCGCTGGACTTTTGAAGCGGCTCAAGATGCTCAAGCACAACAAGGCATCGATATTGAAGCAGAAATTATGGCGGCTTTGGCCCAAGAAATTACTGCTGAGATCGATCAAGAAGTATTAGCTTCTTTACGTGCTTTAGCTGGATCTACAAACCAACAAGCATACGACCAGACTGCTGTTAGTGGTACTGCAACTTTCGTAGGTGACGAACATGCGGCTTTAGCTGTTATGATCAACCGCGTTGCAAATACTATTGCTCAGCGTACACGTCGTGGTGCTGGTAACTATGCAGTGGTTAGTCCACATGCGTTAACTGTACTTCAATCTGCAACAACTTCAGCGTTCGCAAGAACAACTGAAGGTTCTTTTGAAGCGCCAACTAACACTAAGATGGTTGGTACTTTGAATAGTGCAATGAAAGTATATGTTGATTCATATGCGAGTGACGCTACATCAGTACTAGTTGGTTACAAAGGATCATCTGAATCAGACGCACCAGCGTTTTACTGCCCATACATTCCATTGATGAGTAGTGGCGTTGTGCTTGATCCAGATAGTTTTGAGCCAGTAGTTAGCTTTATGACTAGATACGGATATGTTGAGTTATCAAACACAGCATCGTCTCTAGGTAATGCGGCAGACTACTTAGGTACTGTTACTATCGCAGGCGTAACATTCTCTTAAGACATAGTCTTAAATAGAGTATTAGGAAGGGCGGCATTTATTTGTCGCCCTTTTTTTACGACTTTTTTTTAACAAAAAGGTTGACAAGTATTATTATATATGTTATAGTATATACATAGCTTAGAATATATACTTTAAGTTATATTACTCGATAGTGAGTAGCACACAACAAAGGAGCAGTCTAAGTATTGATCAAATTTAGACTCTTAAAAAGGGCTATTATATAGCTCTTTTTTTGTGACCAACTAAATACATATAACAACTTCTAACAAACGACTTTACAGTCGTTTTTTTTGTGGCTTAATTTTCTGGTAAATACTGTATGAAGGACGAGTACACAACTGTCTTTTACGACTTGGTAAAAGAAACTCAGTCAACAACAGGGTTTGAACTTCCTATAGAAGTTGAAGCGTATGTGGTAATGCTTCTTGCAGACAAATTAGACAAACCAAATTTCCTTCCACATGATAGTTTTGCACAATCATTACATAGATTAAAAAGACCTTATAGATTAACAGCAAAAGAGTTAGGTGACACTTGTTTGTTTGTTACAAGCGTATTTCCGTCTTACGGAGCAAGATACGGATTAGACAAGCATTACTACTCCAACATAGGAAAGACAAGCTACAGCCTAGCTAAAACAAGTCTAAACGGCCAACTATTCGAAGTATTAGAAACAAAGTTTGAATGGGTTCGTGATTTTATCTCCCTTACTGTTCGAATTGCGTAAACTGATAAATACTTGTGTCTATTAAAGCGAGCCGCGATTATCACGGCGGACTTATGGGGAATACCATCCTCGTAGACCTAGAACGTCAAAAGGAGAAAACAAAATGGGAAGACCAATTAATAAAAAACACATCGGAGACGGTGCAGGTAAAATCCAAGTAACTGCGGTTAAGTTTGCGGCAGGCGGAGAAATTACTGCGGCAGAGTCGCATATTATTTCACAACGCTCAACTAACAAGTTTAACGTTACTGATGGAACTAAAACTGAAGTTTGTACACTAGTTAACAAATCAATCGGTGGATTAGGTGCAAGTGAATTTTGCATCAACGTTACTGACAGTGATGGTGTAACTAAACAGATTACAAAAATGTACAACAGAAAAATGCAACTTGAAGGTGCAACGAAACACAAGTGGTCACGTAATGCCGCAGGTGGATCAACAGCAGTTGAAAAAGTTATTTCAGGTGCAACAGCGGCAGATCCAGTTGTTATTACAGCAACAGGACACGGCTTCAGCAACGGAGATAAAGTATCTATCCGCGGTGTCATTGGAATGGTAGAGCTTAACATCGAAACTGCATACACAGTAGCAAACAAAGCAACTAACACATTTGAATTATCAGGTGTGGACGGTAGTGGATTTACTACGTACGGTAGTGTTGGTGTAGCAACTAAAGCGGCTACAGGCGCTGGCAACATTGTTGTTGACGCACAAGCATCGTAAGAAAACTTATAGTGTGGGGGAGCAATCCCCTACATTGTTTGCTCTAGGGAATTATAAATGAAACAGTTAGTAACAGATGGTGATTATACAATAAAAGTAGCAAGTGGTGGTACACTTACTATTGATACTGGTAACCAGATTGGCCAATTATACCTAACAGGTGATTTGGTTGTTAATGGTGCCCAGACAAATGTTACAAGTACAAATTTAAGTATTAACGATAACATTATTGTTCTTAACGCAGGTGAAGCAGGTGCAGGAATTACTCTTAACCAATCAGGTATTAGGATTGAAAGAGGAAGTTTACCAGATACACAAATATTATTTGACGAAACAATTACATGGAATGATCCAGTATCACAAACAGTTAAGACTGGTGCATTTACACTAATTGACGAAGCTGGTGGAAACATTGGTTTAAACGTTAGAAGTATTGCAACTGGTGGCGGAGATTTATTTTTAATTAACGCAGGAACAGGAGTCATTAGTGTTAGTGGTACTAACAACTATGAAGACCAAGTTACTGACGATGATGACATACCAAACAAAGCGTATGTTGACGTAGTGGTTTCAAACCAGGTTGCCGCGGCAAACTTTACAAGATTAAGAACAGGTAGTGCTAGTCTTACAGAGATTGTTGTTGAAGACTTTGAAACAACAGGCTTACCAAGTAACTTTAAAATTAGTGTAGATGATGTTAATAATGTTACATACTTTGCAAACAGAACAGAATTACACGATTTAAGAATTACAGGTTCAACAATAGAAACTACAGTAAGTAGTGCAGACCTTATACTATCAGCACCGGGATCAGGCTCAGTAGTTATTGATGACCAGTTACAAATACTATCTACACCTAGTCCAGATGATGCAAGTGTAGATCCTTCAGCACCAACAGACGGCTTAAAACTTTATGTTAAAACGCCAGGAGTTGGTAAAACGGGATTATATTATGTAAATAGTAGTAGCGTTCAAGACGAATTAGTAAGTAAAAATAGATCATTACTTTTAAGTATGATTTTTTAAGGAAGCAAAAATGGCAATAGCACAAACAACAATCGGCGCAACAGACACAGTAGCACTAACAGTACCTGCAGGAAAGTCATGGGCAATTACAACTATTATGGTATGTAATACAGCGGCTTATGATGCGGCAGGAACTAATGATACATCATTTGATTTGCACTTTGTACAAAGTGGAGCTCCTAAGAGCAACACTAACATGGTAGTTAAAGAAATGCCTGTACCAGGTGGCGAAACATTTTCATTCGATAGTGAAAAAGTTATATTATCAGATGGTGACAAAGTTACGTTACTAAGTCAAGCACCGTTAAATTTAAGTGTAACCGTTAGTTATTTGGAAGTGTAATATGCGTTTTTTAAAAGCACAAAGTACAAATGCTAGAGGTATATACGGAAACAAAGATATTCGTAGAGACATCAACGGACTAGTTACTCTTGACAGTACTAATGCTGTTATGGTTCCGTCGGGTACAACATCACAACAGCCATCAAGTCCAGTTAACGGAATGATGCGTTACAATACTACTACTAATGTATTTGAAAGTTACGAAGCTGGATCCTGGGCACCTGTTCGTAGATTTGCACCAGCCGCGATTGTTGTTCAATCAGCAGGCAACGGTGACGATTCTGAAACAAAGTTTGGACCATTAAACAACGGCGATACTTACAATCCAGCACCAGCGGCTGTACAAAATATTCTTGTAATGGTAGAAAACGTTTTACAAATTCCAACTACAAACTTTACTTTAGAACAAAACCCAAGTGGATATGCCACAGGTTGGTATGTAGTATTTGGGGCCGCAGTACCAACAGGAAAACCTGTAACAATCTTCCATAACTTCGACAAGTAATTCCTATAAATATAGTATAGGAGGGCAGTAATGTCAATAGCACGTATTTCAGGTCCGTTACTAGCATCAAACCTAGTACGCACACAATCCGATCTTAAATTTGAAACAGACCTACTACACATAGGTTCTAGTAACACCCGTATTGGTGTTAGGACCGCTTCACCTTCAGACCTATTACAGATAAACGGACAAATAAAGATTATTGATCCGTATGCTACTCGGTTAACAGGTGGTAATGTTGAAATTAACACACTAGGTGCTAGAGCAGTAGTTGGTGATATTAATTTAGATGCAATAAATTTAATCCGTGCTGAAGAACTTAGAACTGAAAATTTAACATTTAACAACCATGCAATTGGTAGTTTATCAAACAGCGATATTACATTTACACCTCACGGTGCTGGACAAACTAATTTTTTAAAGCCTGTTATACAAATAGGTAATCTACAAGTTGACACAAATATTACAGTTGCAGGAGATGTATCAACCGGAGGAACATTTAACTTTGGTGACGGATCTGGTGATACTGTTTCATTTGGTAATGTTGACTTTAGTCAAGACATTGTACCTAGAAGAACTGAAGATCTACTAAACTTAGGTAGTGCTACTAAGATGTGGAATAATGTTACTACGGGTAAAGCAAGATTCGGCGACATTGAAATTGACACTGGCGTAATTACTACTGTAAGTTCAGGTAACAACTTAATCATACGTGCTAGTGGAACAGGTGCAGTTGTTGTTGACAATATGCGTTTCTCTAGTAGTACACTTTCAACTTCATCAGGTGACTTAGTACTTGACCCAGGTGCGAGCATAGGTATTAGTGCGGCAGGAGCATTAAATGTTCCACATGGTACAGAAGCACAAAGACCTAGTAGTTACAGAGATGTTAGATATAACACAACAACTAACTTCTTTGAATTATTTTCAACAGCATACACTCCACTAAAAGGTATATGGAGTGCTGATAGACAAACATATGTGTTAGCAAATAACAGTAATCAGTTTGATTTTTATACTAATGGTGCAACTAATGTTAACATGAATGCTGATGGTCTTACTGCACATAAACTTGTATCGCAAGATAGTATTACTATTGACAACGGTACAATTAGTTCAGCAGGAACTAACGATGCTATTAATTTAACAGCAAACGGTACTGGTAGCGTTATTGCAGGTAATTTTAAACTATCAGGCAATACTATTACTAACACCCATGCTACAAATAATTTATTATTAAGTAAAACAGGACAATACGGATACATTCAGTTTGACGGAACTGTTGGTCTTAAAATACCAACAGGTGGTGTTGCTTCAAGACCAGCTGGCCAACCAATTGGAACTTCAAGATTTAATACAGCCTTAGGATATTTAGAAACCTGGGACGGAACTACATGGGCTAACGTGTCAGGAGCAGGTGATGCTATTAACACAGAGTACATGGAAGAAGTCGGGTTTATCTATACGTTAGCACTTGGTTAATTCCAAAATCGATAAATACATATAACATAGTACAAGACCAGTAATAGGAGAGATACCGATTACCGTGCTGTGGGACATTACTGTGGTTAGCCCGCAATGTAAGGTGGCTAGAGGGACAGGATCCCCGTATTAGGAGAAAAAAGTGGCTGTAGGTCGTATTACTGGTCCGCTATTAAAGTCCAATCTATTGCGTAACGGCGTGGATTTAGCTTTTGAGACGGATTTACTTTATTTAGATGTCAATAATACCCGCATTGGTATTAAGACTGCAACTCCTCAATACGATTTAGACATTAACGGCACAGGCCGTGCAATTGATTTAATATCCTCAGGAACAGCATACATAGGTGACGTTAGAATTAACGGCAACACTATTAGCACTATTGCTGATACACTTAACCTTACTACTGTTGGTTCCGACAAAGTTACAGCATTAAAAACATTAGAAGTCGACGATTTACGTTTTGATACTAATGTAATCAGTACAACAGTTTCAAACGCAGATATTGATATTCTACCAGACGGTTCTGGTAAAGTAAACGTTACTGGAAACGCACAAATTACAGGTAACTTAGATGTTACTGGAAACATTACTGCATCAGGCGATATTACTATTGCAGGTAACGTTACTATTGGTGATGACGAAAATGATACTATCAACATTGTTGCAGGTATCACAAGTGATTTACTACCAAGTACTACAGCAACATATAACTTAGGTACTACAACAGACACTTGGAACAGCATACATGCTACAAGTGCATATATAGACGACATTCAAATTGATACTGGTGTAATTCAAAACACAGTTTCAAACGCAGATTTAGAATTAAGATACGCAGGCAACGGTAGTGTTATTGTTGATGACTTTGTTTTAAAAGGAAGCAGAATTGCTTCAGCAAATGATATTACACTAGCACCATCAACTGGTATTGTAGATATTGACGGTACTGGATCTTTAAGAATTCCAGCAGGTACTACTGCACAAAGACCAGCTGTACCAGCAGTAGGTATGGTACGTTATAATACAACTACATCAAAATTTGAAGGTTATGATGGCAACTGGGTTGTGTTAACAGGTGTGTATGATTTAGATGCAGACACGTATATTACAGCAGAATTATCACCAGGCGCAAACGATGATACTATTCGTTTTTATGCAGGTGGCACAGAAATTGCTTCAATAACACAAACAGAGTTTAATGTTGCAAAGCTACAAGTTGATAGTATTAGTATTGATGGGCAAACAATTAGTACAACAACTGCTGATACAGACCTAATTTTAGCACCAAACGGCACTGGTGGTGTACAAATTGACAATATTAATATTGGTGGAAGTACAATAAATAACACTAGTAACAATGCAGTAACAACGTTTAGTAGTACAGGAACAGGCTACTTTGAAATTGACGGAACAGCTGGTTTTGTTGTACCAGTAGGAACAGGATCTGAAAGACACCCTGCTCCAGTTATTGGAATGATGAGATGGAATACAACTGATGGGCGTTTAGAAATTTATGACAGCACTCAGTGGGATTCAGTAGCAGGTAGTTCGGGATCAGTTTCACAAACAGACGCACAAAATATTGCATTAGAATTAGTTTTGAGCATGGGATAAGATAAAATATGGCAACGTTTTTTAAAAATAAAGTAGAAAAAAGTGTAGGGACATTACCTATCACAATACTAACAGTCCCAGCGGCAAGTAAAGTTACTGCTATTGGTATGAGTGTTGCTAACCTACTAGATGGTAACGTAAGAGTTAGTATTCAAGTAAAAGACGATACAAGTGTATTAGGATATTATATTAAAGATGTTATGATTGCACCTAATGCGGCATTGAGAGCAATTAATGGTGGTGAGAAATTAGTACTACCAGGAAATAATGAAGTAGTAATTACAGCTGATCAAGATGATGCTTGTGATGTTATTTTAAGTTACGTGGAGATTGTATAATGACACAATATGTAGGACAAGCACCTTTACAGGGGCAAACAGGCGATAGATATTTTTACGCACTTCGTAGAGATGACGATGGTGCATTGTTTGTCGCTAAAGTAGACATTGCTTCGCCTACAGATGCGATACAAATGAACAGACCAGGTGGACCAGATGGTAACTTTGCTGACTTCCAAACAGGTGAAGACTTCTTTGAAGGAAGAAATCCAAACCACGTACTAGTGTTTGATAACTTAGTATACGAACAAATGCGTTGGGACGAGAAAAACATTTATTATTATGTAAATGCTGAAGGCGAACTTGTCTTAAGAATTAATACAAAATATACATACGATGAAAATGCATCAGCTGATCATTTAGCGTTTGGAACTAACCCGACAGGATACGTAGGATAATGGCTGAATTTAATCTAGCACGAATAAGATATACTTGGAAAAATGTTTGGCTTGCAGGCGCAACTTACATTAAAGATGATATTGTACGACATGGTGGTAACACTTATGTTTGTATGGAAGGTCACTTATCAGATCAAACTTCTTTTACTACAGACCTAGGATATGCAACACCTAAATGGTTGCTAATGGGAGACGGTTATCAGTGGAAAGGTAACTGGGCTGTTGAAACAAGATATAGAGTTAATGATTTATTCAAGTACAATGCTACAATTTATCGTGTTACTGAAGAACATGTATCAGGTACTTTAGCAACTGACGGTATTACTAATGACATTGATAAAGTTATTGGTTATGCATATACTCCAGACTGGAGATCACAATGGGCACCACTAACAAGATATAGATTTAATGATGTAGTACGTTACAATGGCGTTGTTTACAAATGCGTTACTGAACATACATCATCTTCAATATCAGCAGGACTAGAACAAGACCAAGCTAAATGGGCTGTTGTATTCAAAGGAAATAATTTTAGAATTGACTGGGCTCCTAGTACACGTTACACAGTAGATGATGTTGTAAAATACGGTGCTATTGTTTACAGATGTAATCAAGGACATACTTCAGCGGCAACAACAACACTAGGCTTAGAACAAGACGATACTAAGTGGGACGTTGTACTAAGTGGTATTGATTATAAAGGCTACTGGCAAGACAACGGTGATTCATCTGGCGTAAGATATAAAGTTGGAGACCTAGTTAAGTACGGTCCAACTGTTTGGAGATGTAAAACTGCTCACACTTCATTAGCAAGTTTTGCAGAAGCAAACTTTGATATTTGGATGCCAGGACTAGGATTTGAAGCTGAATGGGATTTGGGTACAAGTTACCAACCAGGTGACATTGTTCGTTACGGTGGATACACATACACATCAATGACAAACAACTTAGGTAGTGCGCCAAGTGTAACAGGTGTATTCTACGAAGGTGAAAGTTTACAAGGACTTTACGATTGGGAATTATTAATCACAGGCTATGCTATGAAAGGCGCCTGGGATGCCGCAGAAAATTATAAAACTGGTGATGTAGTTAGAAATGGTGGTTGGGTTTATATTGCTGTCCAAGACAGTCTTAATCAACAACCTGATTCATTAGATCCAGAAAGTGCAAACTATTACGATCCAGGTGAAACTAGAAGTGCAAACGGCGGGTACTCATTGTACTGGCAGTTATTAATTACTGGTAATGCTTATAAAGGTGAATGGAAAACTACTGTTGATTATGTATTAGGTGATATTGTAGTACAAGCAGGAACAACATGGAAGTGTATACAAGCACACGAAGGTGACGATTCGTCACTAGTTGAACCATCACTAGATGCAACAAACAGTTATTGGACTAAACACATTCAAGGTTCTCCAGGCAACGTAATGCAGTACAGAGGTGACCTAAGAACTCACGATGGTACAGCTCATTTAAAACGTGCTATTGGAAATCCAGGTGATGCGTTTAAAGTTATTAGTGGAACAAACAATTGGGAAGCATTAGGACAACAAGCTAAAATATTTTATGTTGCAACAACTGGGGTAGATGCCGCAGGAGCAGGACTTGCACCAACAAGCCCATTTGCATCAATTAAATACGCTACGCAATATATTCTAGCAGACGAAGCGGCTAGAGCACCAGCTACAATTTTTGTTAGTACTGGAATTTATGAAGAAATTCTTCCTATTAAAGTACCAGCAGGCGTTGCTATTGTTGGAGACGAATTAAGAAGTACTACAATAAAACCAGCAGAAGGATTTGAATCTGATTACGATATGTTCCAAGTTAGAAATGGCTGTGGAATTAGAAACATGACTCTTGAAGGGTTAACAGGTATACTAGGAAGTCCAGATACATATGGCGCTCAGGTTCCAGTAGGTGGTTCATTTGTTGCACTTGATCCAGGGTCGGGTCCAGCAGATACAAGTGTTTGGATTATTAACAAATCAACATACGTACAAAATGTAACAACAATTGGTTCTGCATGTGTTGGATTAAAAATTGATGGCGCACTACACAACGGTGGTAATAAATCTATTGTTGCAAACGACTTTACACAAGTTATTAGTGACGGTATTGGTGTATGGGCTAACAAAGATGGTAGAGCAGAGCTTGTATCTGTGTTTACATATTACTGTCATATTGGTTACTATTGTACATCAGGCGGTAAACTACGTGCTACTAACGGCAACAACTCATACGGAAAATATGGATCGTTTGCTGAAGGCGAATTAGTAAGTGAAACTCCAATTACAGCAACTATTAATAACAGATATTATAATGCAACAGCACCAGTTGTTTATAGTAATGCTAACCAAATTTTTGGATTAGGATTTACACACGCTGGCGAAAATTATAAAACTGCAACATTTGCTGTTACAGGATCAGGTGCTGGAGTTAGTGTTGACAATACAGCAGTTGATACAAGAAACGGTGCTATTAGTGAAGTTAGATTAATGGATCCAGGTGATTCAAGTACACCAGGTGGTAGAGGACATATTACCGGTGTAAGAAACTCTGCACAGAGTGGAGATACTATTTCAATTACTATTGCACAAGCAGATGCTAACACTCCAGCATATTACGTTGGCAGAGCTATAAGTGCTGTTAACGGAATAAGTGCGGCAGACGCAGGTAGAGTTGGAAATGTAGAAGATGCTCCTTACACTTATACTGGTGTTACAGCAACTTCAAATAATCCATTTGCACTATCAACTGTTGGAACATTTACAGTTGGAGTTAATGAAACTGGAGAGGCAACAGTTACAGTTACAGGTGGCGGACATAGTCATAGACTTGGAGATCAAATTACAATTCTTGATAGTGATATTGGTAACTTTGGCGGTGCTAATTTAGTATTCAATGTTTCCGGCATTACAGAGTCAATGAAAATTATTATTGAAGAAGGCGAAGGCGTTGGACAATTTGGTATTATTGATGAATACTTTCCTACAACTAAAAAAATGAATATACTTCGCGAGTCAGATGGCAAGCGTGGCTGGGATCATATAGTTCCAGGATGGCCTATTTCAGGAGTACTAGACGGATCGACTACATATAGAATTGAGTCAAGAGTTGAAGTTGATGCTCCACCATACGCTGAAGAAGGATTTGCTACAGGATACGGAACAACAGCATGGCACGATGCGTTCTCTGCAACAGGAACAACAATGGTTGCATTTCCAGTTAGTGGAACTGATAAAGCAATTTATAGTAATGCAGAAGGCAATCAATGGACAGCGGCGGCAGTTGATGCTGACTTTATAGCTCCAACATGTATTGTTAAGTGTAAAGGTAAATTAGGTTATTTCATTGCATTAGGTAATGGTAATAAAGTTAACTTATCAACTGCTGGTACAGCATGGGGTTCAACAGCATATAGTATTAACGCACACAACTACGTACAAGTAGTTGAAGGTCCTTACAACGCAACGTCACATACTGTAATTGGTATGGCAGACGATAGTGATGAGATTGCAATTAGTACAACAGACGGAACTACTTGGACTTATGCTAATACAGGATTTGGAACAGGACAAAAATTCATAGCTTACGGAAATGGTAAGTGGATGATTGTCAAAGAAGATGGAACTGCTATTGAAAGTGTTAATAACGGTGCATCATGGACTACTGCAACTAGAGTTTGTCCAATAACATATAATGTTACAGGGTTTGCATTTGGTAATGGTAGATTTGTAACAGCGGCACAACCAAATGGAACTGCGTCTTTTCCATTCGATCCATCAACTACAATGATTAGTGCGGCAACTAGTGCTACAACAAGTATATTTGGATTATCATCAACATTCTTTATTAGCTTTACTGATCAATCAACAGGTGCATTAAATTCAGTCTGGACCGAAGTAACAGATCCAAACAACGTTAACACAAGAATATGGGGACTTGCATTCAGTGACGGATTGTTTATGGCAATTAGTATACAGGGTGACATTTTATATAGTGACGGTGGAAACATATGGAATAGTAAAACAGCAATTCCGTTACTAAATGCTCAAAACTATAGACAAAAGATTAGTGTTTTACAAATGACTAGTGGTCCAAGATTTATGATTTGCCCAGCTACAGCAACGGCAAATATTGCGGCAATTAAGTTTGGTGCAAGAGCAAGAATGAGAGCGTTTCCTGTAGTAGCTGGACGAGTAAATGCGTTTACAATGACAGATGTTGGCAGTGGTTATACACTAGGTGTTCCACCAAGTCTTCATATTCATGATACACAGAAAACTACAGAAGTAACATACACAGTTAGAATTAAAAACAAAGTATTAGGACAGCCTCACTTTAATAATAGAGGCGCGGCTTACACTAAATTTAACCAGGTAGTAATTACTGGAGATGGATATGCAGACTTATTCCAAATTGGTGGAGAAATTGTTGTTAGTGATTTAACACTAATACCAAGTCCAGGTGACAACTTTAGAATTGACGGCATCAACGATGTAATTTATAAAGTAGGTACTGCTACAGTATTAACTGGAGCGGCTCCAAATGCAACAGCAAAACTTACAATAAGTCCTAATATGGGCGTACAAGAGTCGCCTGAACATGCTGTACCAGCAAACATTAGACAGAACTATAGTCAAGTACGTTTAACATTCCATGACTTCTTAGACATTGGTACAGGTAACTTTGGTGATACTGCTTATCCATTACTATACACAGATGGATACGGTAATATTAATCCACCAGAGCAATCATACGAAGCTCAAGAGTATAATGGTGGTAGAGTATTTTACGCTTCTACAGACCAAGATGGTAACTTCAGAGTAGGTGAACTATTTAAAGTTGAGCAAAGTACAGGTATTGTTACTATTAATGCTTCACAGTTTGACTTAAAAGGTCTAGATGAACTAAGACTTGGTGCATTTATACTAGGCGGCACAAATGCTGTAATTAGAGAGTTCTCAAAAGAACAGACGTTTGTTGCTAATAGTAACAATATTGTTCCAACACAAAAAGCTATTGCGGCATACTTGCAGGGTAGAATTAGTGGCGGTGGATCAAACGTAGCGGCCAATGCTGTTACAGCTGGTACATGTAAATTTAGTGATTTAAACCATATATCAAACACAGGTGGACTAATTATTAATATTCCAGTACCAATGCATTTTACCAAGATACCAAGTGGTATGATGATGGCACAGGCATTCTTTAACGGTAATATGGATACCATGATGCTAACAGAAAGCCAAGATGATTTTGAAGGATCAGATGGGTTTTATGAAGGCGGTGAAAACGGTTATGGTCCAGGGGGAAGTTAAACCAAATGATAAATACATATAACATGCATGTAGGAAGAAAAAATGGCAGAATTTAAACTAGGTAGAATTAGGTTTGTATGGAAAGGTGCTTGGGTAACCGGTACTGTATACTACAAAGACGATATTATTAGACAAGGCGGAAGAACTTACTTCTGTAACGTTGGGCATACTTCATCTGCACTTTTTTCCACTGATGATACAGCAAAGTGGCAACTATTTACAGACGGTAGTGCTTGGAACGGCTCTTGGACAACTAATTATCTTTACAAGCAAAACGATATTGTTAAGTATGGCGGACAGCTATATATTTGTAACACTTCTCACACATCATCAGCAGATGGTTCAGTGGAAGATGGCGTTGCAGGAATATTAGAAACTGACCAAGCTAAATGGGATTTATTTGCTGAAGGATTTGATTGGAAGTCTAACTGGACTATTGCTACAGTTTACAAAATCAATGACATTGTTAAGTATGGCGGTAATTTATATATTGCTAATACTGCACACACGTCAGCTCTATCTGAAGTTTCAGACACAGACGGTTTAGAAAAAGATCAAGCTAAATGGGATATTTTCTCAAAAGGCATGGATTGGAAAACAAACTGGTCAGTAGCAACAAGATATAAAAGTCAAGACACAGTTAAGTATGGCGGAAAACTATATATTTGTAATGAAGGTCATTTATCAAATGCGGCGGCTGGAGAAGGTTTAGAATCTGATCAAAGCAAGTGGGATATTGTACATGACGGCATTGAATACAAATCAGTACATGCAATTAATACACGATACAAACTTAATGATGTTGTTAAGTATGGTGGTGGTCTTTGGATTAACACACATGAACATACATCAAGTGCAACTAGCTTAACAGACGATGTTGAAAGTGCAGGACACATTGTAACAATTGATACAATTAGTGCGGCAGACACAGACAGAGTAGCTGGAACTTACAGAGATATTACAGGAACATCAAACGGGTCAGGAACTGGCCACAGATTTAATGTTGTTATTGACGGCTCTGGAGCGGCAACAATTACAGTTGTTAAAGGTGGTCAAGGTCACGCAGTTGCAAATATAATTACAGTTAGTCCAGCAAGTATTGGCGGACTAGGAACTTCATTTACATTTAGAATTGCTACTATTGAAACGTCAACTCAGTGGCAACAGTTTGTTCCAGGTTTAGAATTTGAAGACAGTTGGGCAACTGCTACAGCATACCAAATTGGTGACTTTGTTACTTACGGTGGTTATTCTTATATTGCAAAAGCAAATAACAATGGCGTTGTTCCTTTTGGTAACGCGGCAACTTGGGATTTATTTACAACAGGATTTAGTTTAAAAGGTAACTACAATAATTCAACAGCTTACAAAGTAGGTGATGTTGTTAGAGTTGGCGGTTACACATATATTACTATTCAAGATAGTACAGGCAACAGACCACCAAACGTAACTTATTGGGATAGACTCAACGAAGGTATGAGTTGGAAGGATGCTTGGGCTAACGCGGCATACTATGATTTAGGTGATACTGTTAGAGGTATTAACAATACTAACTCATATATTTGTATACAAGCACACACATCAGATCAAGTATCAGTACAAAACAGACCAGATCAAGATGTAGCTGGCGATTACTGGAACTTAATATCCGGTGGTGTTGAATCAGGAAACTTAACAACTGCTGGTGACTTAGTTTACTACGGCGGTAGTGGACCAACTAGATTACCAATTGGTAAAGATGGACAAGTACTTAAAGTTAATACTGCTGGCAATGCTCCTGAATGGGCATACTTTGGTCAGTTAGATCAAGTTTACTATGTTGGTAAAAGTGGAGTTGACGGATTTGCACCAGCATACGGTGTAACACTTGATAAGCCTTTCTTTTCAACAAGATGGGCGGCAGAACAAATACGTAAAGGTCCTCGTAATCCAGATGCAACATACCTAGTTGAACGCAATAAACAATTTATTCAAGAACAAGCAATGGAGTTTATTACACATAGTATTGCAAATAATACTGCTCCATTTACAAGTGCATATACATATAGTGCAGTTAAGTGTCGTAGAGACATTGGAATTATTTTAGACGCATTACTATGGGATCTAAGACACGGCGGAAACGTAAGAATGCGTGAAGTTGCATTATCTTATATTTCACCAGCAGGTGCAAACTATGTTGCAGGACAACAAGCAGAAACTAATGCAGTAGTTAATTACGCAATGAGCTTACTACCAAACATTATTACAAACTTAGCACCAGCAGTAAACTACGCAACATTAAACAGCGTAAGTACACCAGTTGCACAAGTTACAGATGCTACTAAAGTCGCAGAAGCAAATATTGCTACTATTGCTAACACACTAACACTATTAGTTACTAGTACTATTACAGCTGGTAACATTACAAACTTAGCGAAAAAAGTTAAACCAAATGTAACACTATTTGTTAAAACAGGACAGTATACAGAAATACTTCCAATTATTGTTCCTGCAGATACAGCAGTTGTTGGTGACGAATTACGTAGTACAGAAATTAGTGCTTCAACAGCAGGACCAACTAACGTAGCTGATGCAGACTTAACTATGGCGGCCATAAACAGAATCAAAGCAGTACTTTCAGATGCAATTCTAAACAATGCTATAACTAGAACACCGGCAGGTGGTCACTTAACAATGGATACATTTAGTGCGGCG
>TARA_R110000772_G_scaffold5454_4_pt1 | contig 15900 bp, 29 predicted proteins | sample TARA_R110000772 | Tara Oceans TARA_R110000772 (sample SAMEA4397948) | marine metagenome | biome: Polar Biome; feature: [SRF] surface water layer (ENVO:00010504); material: water (ENVO:00002006), including particulate matter (ENVO:01000060) such as... | depth 5 m | reverse complement strand
TTTGTGTATATTTTTGCGACCAACTTGCAGTATGTATGTGTGCTCTTGTTGTATTTTTATGATGGGTGGAACAGTTTTGACTAGGAGGTTTTACGTACCGTGTTCCTTCACCTAAGTTTCAGATAGTTTCCTATCACCCATCTAGTTTATCACCCAAAAGGGTGATAAGGCCTAAAGTTCGTCTTCGTCCTCAAACGCATCAAAGTCACCAGCATCAGCTGTTCCCGTATCGCTAAATCCATCAGTATGAATATCACCGCTTACGTATTGAATTCCCGCTAGGTTACCGTTTACACGTTTACCGTATGAATTGTCTTGTTTCCAAAATGAAATACTCGCATTAACTGTTGCCCCACCGAAGAACATTGGGTCTTGCTCATTGTCGTCTTTTGTTACGGGGTTACGGCTTCTGTCAATTAGAGTTGGACGGTTTTTGTTAGCCGTCTTAATAATCCAATGACCAATTGCGTGTTCATCATCTGTTTCGTCACCATCTTTGATACAAAGCTTATCACTAGGAATTTTTGTTTTACCCTTAGCTTCAGCTATACCATCCATAATTCTTTTATGTGTAGCTGTATCTGATTTTGGTAACAGAAAAGTAGCTTCATACTTACCCGTACTTTCACCACCAAATGAACCATGTTCAAACACTTTAGGGAAACTCAACTTTACATTACTCAACATTACATTCGACATATTTTTACCTTTTTTACTTAATTTAATTAATTTACTTTCTAAGGGTGTCAACCCCAAGCTTTACTTTTTCAAGTGTTTCAACTATATTTTATTCTACCCTAAGAAACCTTAGGGTTTTCTTAAACTATTTTGTTAACATTACTCTGCTTTCTGCTGTCTTTTATAGACTTATATATCAAAGGTGTATACCAAGCTACACCCATCAATACTACTACAAAAACCAAACCCAGTATTGTCCAAGCACCGTTTGTTGATATGAATATCTCACTTAACGATTTCATTTGTTACCGCCTTGTTAGCTTCTAGTGACCTTGCGTTTTCCGTTCTCATACGCTCTACAAAGGTAGGTACAGACGTTTTAATGATAACTTTGTCCTCTCGTACCTCTTTGTACTCTTGTGTACGCATCTCTTGTGCTACAACGTTTCTTTCAACGCTGTTCGTACCATCATATTTGATTGGCATGAAAACCCAAAATAGCACTATCGTAATCAAGTACCAAGTACCAACTAAATTGTTCTTTTTCTTAAAGAAGTAATAACCCATATACAGCAAAAAAGCTGTAAAAGCAAACTTTAATAGTGGAAACCATATAAGTGTAATATCTAACATGTAATGCCCTTTCCGTGGGTTTTGTTCTCCCGAAGCTTTGCTAGAAGCGCCTCTTTCGATAGCCTAACTGTTCTACTCATTTACATTCCTCCTATGTTATGTGCAATCATGTACCCATCAATCATATTAATGTTTTTCTTGCGGGTCATTTTACCACCTATCATCTGTTCACGGTAATACCATCTACAGAAACCTTTTTGTTTGTCATGGTCTTCATTTGCTATTACGGCTAATTTACCAAAACCACACGGCTTCTCTTTAGCACATAATATTTTGAACTCTTCACAACCATAGCTACAGATATTAAGAATATCTGCAATACTCTGTTTACTCTTTGCGTTATCGGTTCTACCCGTACCGCGATATGCCAATAGATAATCTCGGTACTCGTCAAACGACAATTCTGAAATATCTTGGGAAGTCATTACAACTCCTCAAAATCGTTAGCTATAACTACGGCTTCCCTCTTATCAGAACTAGGTGCTAATTGTAAAGCTCCCTCAGGCACTTCGTATAACGTATCAAACGTATTTTTCTTACGTGCTGATACACTTCCGCCCAATAGTTTATTTGCTTGTGTAGGTGATACAAGTTTACGCGGTGCTACATCATCCAGCGGTAACCAACTTTTCAATTTGTCATACGCTTCTGTTTCGTTAACCCACTTCTTGTTCTTACGACCTTTTACAAGTTTAAAACCATCTACATCATTACCCGCGTTAAGTTCGTCAAATACTCTTTCTTCGTATGACTTCATCAAACTGTTAATCATGGTTCTATAGTTAAGCATGGTTGTAACGTGTTCCATTGATAAGTCTTTGTGGTCTGTTGTACTTACCACCTCGTCCATTGCTTCCATATCTTCAAAATCACCCGTAACGATGCCGACTGTAAAATCATGCAAGGCTTGACATCTTGATGAATATGAACACCATTGACACGCTTTCTCGGATGGGTTACATTCGCTGTCCTCTTGTCGTGCAAGTCTAGCTCTTTCGATAATCCATTCTTTGAAGTCCATCAAATCGTCTACTGTACATTCCCATGCGTTAGTATTCTGTATCATCGCATTATTTTGAACGATATGTAATTTGATAATATCAATATCATAAAACATTTCATGTTCTTCATATAACCCAATAGCGTACATCATCATTTGCGAATTGTTCTCAGCATCTACCGCACCACCGCCAGTTTTTAAATCAATAACATGTAAGACGTTCTGAGTAATAACACAAGCATCAACATGACCACTTACATCGTGTTCGGGTATAATTGATACCTTACTTTCAACAAATAATTCTGCGTGTGGGGCTACCATCAACGCTTTGACATATTTAGCGTATGCTTCGGCTTCTTCCAACATAGGCGCACCCGCATAAAACATACCATTACCCATATCTCTTTGTACTGAACTATTCATTGTATATTCAGTACCAATCAAAATACCCTCACCTAATTGGTGAATATCTGTACCACGTTGAGCCATAGCGTTCGTGCTATCCTTATCGTGCATCGTAAGTCGTACAGATGCGGGGCATTGTGACCATCTACTTGACCCGCTCGGACTTAGTAAGCTATGTCCGGTGCTTGTCTTAGTATCTAACATTAGAGTTTATCCAACGCGTCATTAAGTGCTGAATACTTGTCCTCAGGCACGCTTGATAGTTTACCCGTTCCGAATGAAGCGATAAGTGCTTTAACTTCTTCACGATTAGTCTTAGCTAATACTCTACCCTTGTCTGTTAACGTTTGTAACGTTATATCTGAAGCTTCCTCTTCAACCACTTCTGGTGCTTCAACTACTTCTGGTGCTTCAACTACTTCAGCCTTAGGTTTTCTAGGTTTACGTGGTTTCTTCTCAGTTGTTGGCTCAGGTGCTGGCTCAGGTTGAGGGTCTAACCCTTTAGTCGGGTAAGTTTTCCCTAACTCATTGATATATACCAAAAGTGCTTCCACTTCAATCTTTGCTTTATCTAGGTTGTTAAGTTCAATTCTAATTGTAGCTGTCATCATATTATGCTTCCTCTTTTTCGGTGCTGTTATTAAGCCCTTGTTTTACTACTGAATTAAGTTTTTTACGTAGTGTATGCAAGTCCATTTCCGTAGCCTCAGCAATTACACGTAATATATGTTCTGTAACCATGTTTAGTTCTAACATTAAATCTGCCGCGCTACCTTTTACTTCAACTCTTTCTTTACCGTTCGTAATTTCAATCTTTATCATTTCATTCTCCTAATTTAAAAAATCAAGGTCTTCAACTTCTTTGTCTTCAACCACCGCGTTTAATGTTACACCATTCATAAAGGTTTCATATGCTTCAAGCGTAAACCTCTTTAATTTAGTAGCACCATTCTCTAACCATTCAAGCCAAACATAGTTGTCTTGGTGAAATTCCCAAAGAACTGTCATATTTACTCTCTTTACTCAATTTACTTAATTTACTTAATTTACTTTGAACTTTATCAGGGAGTAGTTATCCTAAGTTTACCGTACATAAACTTAGGGTATTCTTAGGGCTGGGTATTTTTAAAAACTATCTAAATCCTCAAATTCATCTATGATGGCATCTTGCTCATTAGCATAATATGGCTTCAAGCGTAAAGGGTAATATTTAATTGGTTTCCCGTCTATTTTTATTGACTTAGCTTTATTGTCAGGCATAAAGTGTGATACCAATAATTCTGAATATTTACCAATGTCAACGTTGCCGTGTTCACTCAATAAATCATCAATCATACCAACTAGGTCTTTCTTACGTTTTATGTAATACTCACCTTGCTTCTCTAACACATCACCATAGGTTGAAGCTTGTGTTCTTAGATTATCAATCACACGCTCTGATATTTCAAACATCATATCATTTACATCATTGTTAAGTTCTAATCTATATTTATCTTGAAGCCTAATTAAATCAGCCTTTTTGTATTTTGGGTTTACAAGTGCATCTTTGAGCAACCACTTAAAATATTGTGTAAGTGTTTTTGAATATACTTCATTTTCATTGATAAATAATGTACTTTTGTCCAACGCGTATTGCGGTTCATGTTTACCTAATTCAATAACAAGTAAACGATTATACATTTCATCTGACATATTACGAATAGCTTGTTTGTGTGTTGAGGTCAAAATAGTATAGTGCAATTTGATATCTTGTGTACCACCTTGTCCAAATTGGTCTAGTTGAATATAATTATCTATATTTTTAATGTCTTGTGTCAAAGGGTCGTTCGCTTCATCTATAAGTAAGAAACCGCTCGACTTCAAACCATCAATTACATTCTTACCAATACCTTTATCAGCATTAAGGGCTTGCACCAAACGCTTCATGTGTATAGTTTGAAAACCAATATTCTCAAACATAGTTGTGTTATGTGTTAAGTTATAACCGTTTGTTACAAATAATGCATCCTCGGACTCAACACTAAAACATCTAGCGTTCTCCCAACCATCAGCTTCTATTGAAATAATAGCTTTATGTTTACTTTTCAATTCACGTATTCTGTAACCAACACCACACTCAAATGTATTCCCACCCTTGGTGTATTTTGTGTTTCTAGCCTTCATGCTCAGGTGCATCCCGACACTTCTACCAACTTCAATGAAATCATCAGCTAATTTTTTAGATGATGTACTATATTCATCTAAAGTGTCGTTCAACACATAACCATCTGTATCAATTAAACCTTGTATAATTTGTTTACGTGAGTTTAATGACGCTTTTTTATAAGCTGTAGGTATAAACTTTTCTTTTGATTTCTTACCCGTTAGTCTTATTTTTTTCAAATATTTTGTAAGAGAGTTACCACTATGGCTCGTTATCTTACTAACAATACTAATGTTCCAACAACCACCTCTGAATTCTTTGACACCTATCTTACAGTCGTCAGGTAGGCGTTTTTCAACTTCATTGATTAAGTTTATATCTTTATTACTGAATTTAATTGTTGTAGTAGTAAACCCACCATCACCTAATAATAAACCCATTAAATAAGGGTCTATGTTTATGCCACCATCTAAACCGTATTTGCACTCAGGTGAGTGTGGTATAAAAAATCTATTTGCGTTATGGGAAGTTTTAACACCTCTTTCCAACATTTCATTTACAGTAACATCTTGGAATTTCTTATTATCACGAGTTCTAACACTCCAAATATGCTCACCATCACATCTTACCGTTGTACCATCTACGAAAGTAACTTTATAAATCTTTCGCCTATACTCTTGTGGAAATATACCTTTTAATTTAGTTGGTCTACCATCAGCACCAATCAACATATCGTCCATATTAATATTTACAGCTTTTTTAAAACCATTACTAGTTAAGACTCGTTCTGAATTAGCTAGTGCTTTACCCGTGTTTGACGGCGCTACCAAATGTATCTTATTTAGTTTTGTTTCACCAAACCTAATAGTAAGTCCAACCAACCTAACCGCTTCTTCCGCTTTACCCTTCCAAATGTTGTTACAGAAATCATCAATGATATCTTGTCGCTCAGGATAAGCAATATCTTTTGACAGTGGATTGGTTAGTACGTGTAAGTATTTAAACTCACTTGGATTAAGCGATGGTTTTAGACTATATTTAACCTCTTCTTCAATTAAATAATCTGTTTCATGTTTGATACCTTGAATTAGTTTAGCTTTAGTAACTACAAAGTTCTCAAACTCTTTACCTTTATAACCCAAACCACTTCCAGTTGTGTATAGTGATTGTTTTGTGACATCACCTTTGAGTTTGTCACCTTTTACTATATGGAACTTATTGTCAAAGTGATAAGACTTAAAACCCGTTAAGTCTTCCATTGGCTCCGCTTCTTCTTCCACAAATATTAAAGGTTTAAATTCATCAACGCTGTATTTAATACCACTACCATCAATCTTTTCAAGCTCGTTGGCTCTTGTTTTACAGATGGCGGGTAACGCTTTTTGTTGAGCTTCACTACAAATGGGTGCTGACTTCCACGTATCATCAAATAGGTCTTTAATCTCATCTACTGATTTGGAATTACGGATTTTGTTTACATAATCGGTAAATTTACCTTTGCTCTCCACTTCTTTGGCTTTGGCTTTAATGTCATTGTGCATCTTAACCAGCATACCGCCTTTGAACGGTTTACCATACCCACCGTGGGTAAGTTGTCGCCATACATCATCAAACCCACGTTGTGTAAAGTTCTCTGCTTTTTCGCTCCACGTTTGGCAAACCTCTTTCGCTTCTTTTTTATCTTCTGATAAATTATATGCTGAGGCTAATAATTGCATCCACGTATCTCGGTTACACTCTGAACTTATAGGCTCTAATAGCTCCTGTATCTCGTAACCGCTTTTAAGTCCACCATATTCTGTCATTACAGTTTTTGTTGTGTCTTCTGTATCATCAAGGTTTTCAAACCCCTCTCGGTCTTCAACAGTCTCAATCGCTTCCATCCATTGTGGTAAATACGCTATTAAGTCACTCTCAACTTGCATTGGCTCGACATCTGAAATGACTTTATATGAAATTCCGTCTGCATTTGAGTGTATGAAAATCATACCACCCTCACCTCTAAAATCTATAAAAGGTATTTCTGATTGGTTCGCACCAGTTTTTGTAGTCGTTCTTAATTTGAAATCACCCGTATTTACATAGAAGTGAAAACCATTGGCACTCTCTACAATAAGAGTATCTTCCAACATCATTCTATCTTCAACCCAACTTTTAAACGGTTCGGTTAATTGCCCAAAGTCTTTTGTATCAACATCAATTACGTTTGCTGTGCTCATACCCGTTCGCAACCCTATTGAATTGGTACGTATTTTACCACTATATGTTTCGCCGTTTTTCCATTTGTATGGTTTAGCGATTTTCTTTCCGTCTTCATCAAGTGATAAACTAACGGGAATTAAATCCTTTTTCCATTTCATAAATAATTTATTCATTGTTAATCCTCCCACGATATTTGTTCTTTAGCATATTTACTAAGTATACATTCTGTGTTTAGTGTTAAATATTTTTGTTTAATACTTGTTGGGTGAGTAAAATAAACACCCCTATAGGTTGGGTTCTCCATAATAAATGTTGCCAATATCATTTTCAAATAGATATCTTTACTTTTAACTCTTAAATATGGTGGTGATGTTTTGGGTCTGTGTATCGTAGGTCGTGCTGTAGTGTGTTCTTCGGGATTTAACCATAATAGTGTTCCCGTTCGCGCATTATATTTTAAATTATCTTTAATCAATTTGTGCAAATCAAACATTGTTCTTCCTTTCGCTCTATGAGCCGAAGCATACTAGCTTGTGCCTACAAGGAAATGAGGAGCTTCTAAAACTTCACTTCACTTGGACTGATTGAACAGTTACGGCAAATAGCTTTAAGAGAAGCTTGGTTTTAATCAAGCTAATCCTGAGAGTTTAGAAGCTCCTCTTACAACTATTTGTTTTAAATTATAACGCTTTGTTTCTTAAACTTATGTAAAGTAGTAGAAAAAACAAGGTAGTAAAAAAGCTACTACCCTTGTTTACTACCGTCTATGCCCCGCTACAACGAGGTTTGAGTACAATTTTGAGCAACGGGTAGCAAAAAATTGACATGGTAGCTTTATATAAATTATATAAAATATATTTTTTAATCTATTTTATATATGTGTATGTACATACTTACTACTTTACTACTTTATAGTTAAACCTCGTATATAAGGGGGTTAGTTGGTAGTTAAAGGTAGTAGTAAGAGGTAGTAGTAAATAACCACCTTTCACTACTTTTTAAGTATTTCACGCTTTTTAGCTCTGTTTTTACGTTTTATCTCGGCTATTTTCTCTTTTACCCTATATTTGCTATCATCCATTTTAGCACGCTTGCGTTTGTTTTCCTCATATTTCTCAGGATTTGCTAAATTCCATACTTTTGAAATCGAACAACCATACGCTCTTGCTAAATGACTGTTTGAAAACATACCCGTTTTTATGTCTGCCAACAACTCCGCTTCTTTTTCGGGAGGTAGGGCGTAACGCGCATCTCTGTTACGCCCTAGTTTTACCTTGTCGATGGTCATTGTCTTATCTGAATACGGCATTACGTTCCTTTTTGCATACATTCTTCAAGTTGAACGTCAAGCAACGCTAACTCTGTTGTAAGGTCATTAATAACTTGGTCTTTAACAATGAAATCTGTATTGTCAAGCTCAATTTGTTTTTCAAGTTTTGCTATGTACCTTATTTGTTCGTCCATATCCAACTCAAATAAACTCGTACCACGTCTTGTATCAAAGTCGTAATAGCTATTTAGTGTTTCTTGTTTAATATCTGTCAACGTCTTCATTTCTATTCCTTCACTACTTTATATCCAAATGGCACTTTACCATCAACTATTTGTTGCCAATGTTCCATAACAGTTTTACTTGTGTGTTCGTTTTCTTTTTCCAAATTGGCTTTAGCTTCTTTTTGTAAATACTCCCACGTTTCAGCATCAATATTACTCGCAAATCTATCACCATGTTGTGGATAAAGCATCGCACTATAGTCCATAAGCATCAATGGTTTGTTTTTATATGAGCTATCCCAATTTCTGATATTCTCCCACATAATCGCACCCGCTTGAAAGCCCGTAATACCACCTTGCTCACTATGGTTTAAAGCCCACATTGTTGCTATACCTCCGATTGATATAGCATGACAAATTGTACCATAATCGTGTTGATACGTATTCATCAATCTATCAAGGAACTCAGGTAGGTCTTCTATTGTCATTTCGTGAGCTTCTTTTCTTAGCATCTCCAGCACCTCTTGTGTTTCTTCTTCCGCCTCATTCAGTATAATTTTAACCATCTTCTCTCCTTAATTCAGCGTGTTTACCCGCATCTTTTCTACTAACTAGCATATTAGCTCCTCAATTATTCCATATCCAGCATCTAAATCTTCAAGTGCTTCTTCAACACTCTTATCTTTAGTTTCATCTTTACTCCAATATTTAGCTTTCTCTACTATATCAGCACACTTAGTGCAGTATCTTTTTACTCTTTTTACTTCTTCTGTCTTCTGACAACGTTTACATTTTTGTTTCATTAAAACCCTTTCCAAATTGTTGTATCATATTCCCATGTTTCGCACAAAGGGCAAAGCCATTGTAAGGCATCTGTAATATGTTCATGGTTGTCAAAAGATGTAGTCCAATCATTGCAATACATCTTACCCTCACCTAATTGCTCCCATATAATATCGCTGTCAATCATCTCTTGTGTTAAACGGTCTTGGTAATAGTCGGTAACGGCTTGTCTGCCATCACCGTTGTCAAGTTCATCAGCATACCTAACACACGCTACTCCACCATCTTCGGTGATAATTGTAATTTCATCGTTTTCTTTAATTACTCTATACGTCATTACCTACTCCTTTATGTACTCAGCATAGTTTGGACATACGGCCTTAAGAGTTTCCAATGGGCAACGGTAGAATATTTTAAATCTGTTATCGCTCTCTTGGTTAAAGTGTTCAACCTCACGCTTATCAAAACCAACACCCAACGCGGAAAACTGCCCATTATCAACTAGACAGATTATACGTTCACGTTCTTCATCAATCGTATCAGCATAGTTATCAAGATTGATAACTTTCCCCGTTCCATGCTTAATCAATATCGCGTTGTCTTCACACCATTTTCCTTTATTCTCGCTCTGTATATAAAGTCCCATTATCTTTTCTCCTTCATTCTTTTAACTAATAAGACGGTTTTTGCCGCCAACTCAATACATTCATCTTCGCTCAAATACGTAGCAAGATATTTTATAAAGCTCCCAACACCGTGACGTAATTCTCTACCAGTTATTTGTTCTACTAGTAATAGAGCAAATATCATTGTCTCAGTACTCATATCATCATGTAGCAATGCTACCAGTGCCACTAGAGAGCCTAACTTTTTATTGGCTTTACTTTCTACTATTAAATATTTGTGTTCATCTTTCTCATAGCCAAACATTTCGGGTAACGATAACCCGTGTTCATTTATTTCTCTCATTATTGTTCTCCCCCTTGTACATGATTTTCGTAAAGCGTTCTAATGTCCGCTTCAAGCTGTTTTGTTTCAGTTAGTGCATATCGTTTAATGTCACCCTCCCACGGATAAAGTTCATAGTATGGGTTACCGAAATAACCTAATGTGTCATACCAATCAAGATAAACACTAACTACTCTTTCATCTTTACTATCTTTAAAAGCTTTCATTATCCAAAATCTACCAACCGCACCGCCAAATGGGGGTATAATTCTCACACCCCACTCAGCATCAAAATTGATACTTGGCACTTCTTCTATAATACTTGGCCACTTTTCCTCATTTTCTAACGTAATTCTTTTCATAAAATCAGTTTGCATTATATAACCACCAAAGGCTCTGTTACAATCCATCTATCTGTTTGTCTAGCTTCTTGCGCTTCTTCTCTAGTAGCATATCTTGTGTTGGTCAGTTTAAAGTTTGCTGGATTAGTTTTATCTTTACAAAACCATTGATATTTTTTCATAGGTTCGACATCATTAATAGAGATGCCTACCTTTATCATAGTTATAATTACATCGTCTACTTGTAGAAACTTATGTCCTAAAATAAGTGTCGTCTTCTTTTGTAATTCTTCAACTAACTCACTATATTTTTCTTGTGTCATCTTGTCTTCCTTTTGATATTTTGATTAATTTGATTAGAGTGTCTTCCATCGCACTTAATTCTTTCCATTCAGAATTATAGCTCTCTTGCTCTAATGATACTTGGTCAATCTCTTTCAGTCTAACTCTTGCGTGATTTAACATGCTTTGATATAATTCAGTCATTATCTTCCTTAGTTTAATTGAAATATGTACATCATTAGAATAGCTTGTTCGCCATTACCTAAAATATAAACACTCTTATCACCAAAGTACGGAATACCGTCTTTAACCGTTACTCTCTTGCCACCAAACACTTTCTCGTCCATATCATTTAAAGCCTTGTATGTCTTCTCTAGGCTCTCTAAAACAGCCTTATCGCAATCAGCAATAGCTTTTACAACTCTACTCACATTCTCAAACATCATAATGTCATACAGTTTGTAGAATTTACCCAACTTTTTTAGCTTCTCCATATCAGTAAATACATTGCCACCAATAAGCTCAAGCGTTTCTTGGTAACTTCTATACGCTGTAAGAAGTCTAGTAGTTGAACTTGCATATTTAACAACTGTAATATCTTTCGCATTAAACTCTTTAAACATACCCATTTCAAACTCGGTACATTTGCCGTCTACAATTTTAAAAGTCAGCTCATAAATATCGCGTTCCTTATCGCTAATCTGCCATTCATAACTCATTGTCTCAGGTGCATCAAACGTCATAGGTATCAAATCCGTTATAAACTGTAACATACGTTCACGAATATCACCAGCACCACCATCTAAAAATAGTTTCCATGCTTGAAGTACATAACCCGTAAGCCATGCACTCTTTAACACAAAACTTTTACCACTTCCGTTCTGTCCAACAAAGACAGATAAGTTATTGAACTCAATATCCAACTTGTGAAAGTCACCACCATCTATCATCATTCTACCCATTACTTTTGGATTTACTTGCTTATCCATCTTCGTCCATTCCTAACGCCCACGCCTTTGTGAACTCAATCTCAATCTCTTCTAACTCATGTGGCAAACCTACCACATCAAGCACCGCATACCAATCACTATCTTTTTTGATGTTCTTTAAAAAGCGCAATCAATTTGGCATTGTTTTCTGCACTTTCTTTCCAACCATCTAGGGCAAAAGACCATTTTTTTAAAAGCCTATTAATAATGAAATAAGCCCCTATTGCATAAGTCAAAACCACCATAAACGTAATATCGTACCACGTTAAACTATTAATTAATTCGTACATACTAATTCCTCCGTTGTAGGCTCTCGCCAATATCTATAATATAAACTAGAGCCTTTTCCATCACTATTTTTATTTGATGAAAAAGAGGTCTTACCGCCGTTAAAGAAAAAAGCCCTGCCCTCAGGTTCGACATAGTGTGCAAAATGTCTTCTTCTCCAAGCATCTGTTTTAGTCATTCTAACCATCATAGGTTTATTACGCTTCCAATTTCTAGCGTGTTCTTCTATCTCAACCAAATCATCATCACTTTTGTTATGGTTACTATAATAGCAACCATTGTAACACCATGTTTCGGACCGCCACAAACCGTCTTCAATATCAAACGTTGCACCTATAACAACATTATCGTATTTGTTGTTGGGGAATACACCCAATACCCTTACGGGTTTACCGTCTCTGGTTTGGTATGATTTACTCACCGTTATCATCATAATCCTCACTTTCTTGTACAAATTTAATTGTTACATTGTTTCCATTTTGGTCGGGAAAACTCCATGTAAACTTTTCATTGTTGTATACCAAATCAGCAAACATTTCTAAGTCACTCTCTGTTATGTTTACTTCTACTGTTTGTTCTGCCGTCTGTTCTACCTCAGGCTCAACATAAACGATAGCCACATCAGTATAACCTTGCGCCTCATACATATCTGATAATTCCAACGCTCTTTCTTCTGTAACGTAATTATCGTTTACTTCCATTCCACCAACATAAACTGTATATCTTTTATTACCCATCTTAAAGCCTTTCAATACTTCTTAGGTCACGTAACCCTTTTTTCAATATTCTCTCACCGTCTTCAGCCATACCTATATACTCGGTTATAATTCCCGTAAATTTGATATAGTCACCACGTTTTAAATTACGTAGTCGGTTCTTATCCCATACAACCCATTCGTGGTCGCTGTATACCTCACCCGCTTTTCTAACGTTCATCATACAAATTTTGTCTAACACGTTATCGGTTACCCCAACCCTAGCGGTCAGGGTAACTTTTTGGCCTACTATCTTATCCATTATTTTGTAACCCCTCTCACTATTGCCCAATCAATCATTTCTAAGATAATATCCATCGTTACGCTATCATCAGGATTATTTTCTTCAAACCATACTGTTCTACCAATACTGTCTACACCATTACTAAATACTAAGTTACCAGCTATCGGAACAGCAAAGTCTGCATGGGAATACTCAATCACAGCATTACCGCTTACAAGTAATCCCTCATCATCGCAAAATGCATCAAAGCCGTCAAAGCGTACAACGTCTATCATTCTACACCCAATACTTTTATAGAAGAAGTCTAAATTATCTTCTTCTTTCATAGGGGCATTAGTTACCGAAATTGTAGGGCTAATTGTCCTTAACTCCTCATCAACACTCCATCTCACTACTATCGCTTTTTTCATGTTAATCCTTTTTAATTTTTGCTAGTATTAAATACTGCGCAAAGCGTTAGAACATCTAACGCTTCAAGCAAAATTCTATTGCTTCGTAATTTCAAACCGTGTGGCTTTCAGCGTTCCGTATGCTAGTGCTTCCATCATTAATTTACGAATAAGTGTCTTATCATTACCCCTAACTTTCATAATTTCTAGCTCACCAGAATGCATATCCCACACTTTGTCTAGGATAGTTCCCGCGTTACCGCTAATTACCATTTCGGCATCTTTGTTGTTGTCAGTAAGCTCAAACGCTGTCCAACTTCTCTGCCCCGTTCTTTTAACAAGATAAATAGTTACCTTGTTCCCGTCAGAAGTACTCATATCCCCTTTAGTTAGATATGCGTACCCACCTTGACATTTTGCACCTCTTACTATGTGTGCAATCCCCGCGGAAGTTCTATTATTTACAATCATTTCGTCTTTCCTTTCAGTAGCTGTACAGCTTCTTTCTTAAAGTTCTCAATACTGTCCGTATCGGCAATACTCAACATATTTCTACCCTCTTCAAAAAGGTCTTTGAAGTTCATAGCTCCACCATACCCACCGCTCAAATCGTCAGGGGCTTGTAATTCACTTTCTCTAAAGTTTAATCGTCTGAAAAATGCGGGGTGTAACATACCGCTTAACTTTGCGTAATTAAAGTTTTCATCGTACCCCTTAACTCTTATAGATGAAAACCCATTTTTACCATCGTATGTCATTCCACTACTTAGAAACATCATATCAAGCTCTACTTCAATACCCTTATCTTCTAGGGCTTTAACCAATGCTATAACCTTAGATGCGTTCTTAATTGCTTTCTTACTATCAAACCCCGCATTATACGTTCCGTTAATAGGTACATAAATTCTAGGTTTTCTAGCCTTATCCCAACTTTCACGATACCAACACTCAGGCTCACCCTCAATCACTTTTGCCACATCAAAGAATAAACCCTCAACGTCACAAATATATGTGTCAGGCTGTGTATGTAGTTCTTTCTTTAGGTCAGCAATAGCGTGTTTCGTTGCATCTTTTAAACCATTTAAAATATCAGGGCTACCCTCACGTAGAATTTTCATAGCTTCTGCCATGTTGTTCGTTTGAGAAAAATCATAACCACCTTCATTTGATGAAGTTTGGTTAGTCGGTGTTGTTTTACCTCGTTCTAATCTCTTTAGAAATGAGGTCGTGCTTGGGTATTCACTAATAATCCATTTATCAGGATTAAAAGTGCCTTTATGAGTAAAGTTTTTTAATAATTTGTACATTTGTATACTCCTTAAAAGTTATATTTTAGTTTTGTATTTTCACCTCTCGTAACCCATTGGCACGTTTCGGGTGAATATATTTTAGGTGAAATATTTAATATCTCGCACCATTCATCTTTGTCAATAGATAACCCCTCTACATAACCGTTAGCCTTAGCCCAATCCCTAAAAGGTATAAACTTACGCCATTCGTCACATACTGTTATACCTTTTGCACCATACCAAGGATAGCCCGTGTTTCTAGGGTTATAACATCGGTTATTCATACCAGCCCATATATAATAGAGTTTCGTTTTATGTTCTCGGTGTGTTGAATTAGCACAACTTTGACACCCTTTGCTACGTCCTTTATTAACCCAATCCATCGCACTTTTAAAATGTGTAAGGCAAGTTGGACACTCATATAATCCAAATCTACATGTTCGCTTACTCTTGTTTGTTGCATACTGCATACCTAAATCTTTAATTAATTTCATAATAATCCTTTAGGGCAGTATAGCGGTGCGTACCTTACTATACGCTAAAAGTTAAATTCGTCAACTGTATCATCAGTCGTAGGTGCATCATCATCAGTCGGTGTTTCAACATGGTCACTTTCATACTCTGTTGTTTCAGTATTTGGCACAGTCGCCCCGCTGGGTGTTGGGTCTACCCACAACTCTTTTGCTTTATTTAGAATTGCACAATCATCTTCTGCAAGTCCATTAAGCACAACCATTTCAAACATTTCGTTAAAGGCAATACCAGCTTGAAGTAATTTCGCTCCGTAGATAGCATTTCTCATACCTAACAGCACTTCATCAAGATTTTGCTCTGCTAACTTTCTAGCCTTACGAATAACTTTCAACCAATTATCATTGTTTACAAGCGCTTTTTCTACCACTTCATCAAGTAGCCACACAATAGAAACAAATCTGTTTACCGTTGCCTTATCTAATTTGTTACGTCCAACATAATTACCACTTGAACCGTTACCAAATGTGTTAGCCGTTGCAATTAGTCTAAAATCTTTATGTACT
>TARA_R110000772_G_scaffold103369_2_pt1 | contig 15900 bp, 15 predicted proteins | sample TARA_R110000772 | Tara Oceans TARA_R110000772 (sample SAMEA4397948) | marine metagenome | biome: Polar Biome; feature: [SRF] surface water layer (ENVO:00010504); material: water (ENVO:00002006), including particulate matter (ENVO:01000060) such as... | depth 5 m | reverse complement strand
AATGTGGGCTGATTGATATATGTACTACAAAGATCAACAGCCCCTAGTCTATTAGAAAATGGTGAAGCAAAATCACTCGACTTTATACAGGCAAAGTTTAGTGAATTAGTCGGTAATGCAACCCACTTACAATTTAGCTGTGGCTCTGGTGTTACTGCCTGTGCGCTTGCGCTGTTTGCCGATGAATGCGGTTATAGTAATTTAAGTGTATACGATGGCTCGTGGAGTGAATGGGGAGCTGATAACTCACTGCCTATTGCTGTGTGTGGCTAATTTAGCTATAAGGGCAATTTTTACAACCATTTTTGCAGCAAGTACCACGCTTTAAAAAATACCACTTACTAAATACCATATAGCTGTTTTGCATAGTGTAATCGAGCCCTTCAATCAGCTCTCCATTATTTTTAAATTGCTTAGCAAACGCGAGTTGTATTTTAATCGGCTGCGAGTAAAGGCTTTGTAAGTAAGTGTTTATTTTAGCCAGCGTACAGTTACGGCATAAACAGCTTGTAGCGTTAAGGTCTAACGGTAAAATAGCGGGTAACTCGTTGCACCAACATGCTGATATGTCAGTCACATTACAGGTAAGAGCAGCATTACATTGGGTGCAGTTAATTTGGGTCATTATTTTACTTTTAAATCACGGTGAGCGCAGAATAACAATATTATGGATATACAAAAAGCATTAGCGCAGTTTATTACCTTCGGCTCAGAAAAAGACGAGGCTATTGATGTCATTGTATCTGCGGCAGCAGCAAAACAGCCATTATTTACCCTAAGTACGTCAATCATGCTAAATGTGTTTGAGCGTTGTTTACATAATGAAATAGTACTTGATGACTTGGAACTGTGGGCAAATGTGATTGAGGCGCGAGATGATATTGATTGCGCTGAATGTGAGGGCGTTATTTATGCACTTAGTAACAGTGAGCAAATGGGCGAGCTTAATTATGAAAAGCTCGCCAAATTAGCCACGCTTTTACAAGAGTAAAAGCGTGGCTAATTTTTAGTCAAGTATTAAAGGTACGAGATCTCAGGTGTTGATAAAATACCGAACCGTAGGCGGGAGTTTACCTCGCGCATTTTATAAATTTAACAAGCGCGGCATAAAGCCCCGCCTTGTATCTACGGTTAATTTAAACACCGCGCTGGCTTAATTCTCGCCTAAAATCTGATACCTAAAACCTTGTATTTCTATTTATTACTTATGATATCCCAAGCAGGTTTCTACTTCGTTTTTTGAGCCTAAAATTACAGCTACGCGCTGGTGAATGGCATTAGGCTGTATATCCATAATACGCTCGGTGCCAGTTGAGGCAATCCCGCCAGCTTGCTCTACTAGCATGGCCATAGGGTTTGCTTCGTAAAGCAGACGAAGCTTATTTGGCTGGCTTGGGTTTTTGGTATCGGTTGGGTAGGTAAATAACCCGCCACGGCTTAATACGCGGTGTACATCGCCTACCATTGCAGCAATCCAGCGCATATTAAAGTTTCGAGCGCGTGGGCCAGTGTCGCCAGCTACAAGGTCGTTAATGTAGTTTTGCATAGCCGGTTGCCAATGGCGTTGGTTTGACGCATTAATAGCATATTCATTGGTATCTGCTGGTATTTTTGCAAAATCTTGAGTTAATAAAAAGGTGCCGTGCGTTTTATCTAGGGTGAAAAAGCGGGTGCCTTTACCTGTCGTTAGCGCCAATATAGTCGATGGGCCATACAATACATAACCTGCCGCTACTTGATTAATACCCGGTTGCATAAAAATACTTTGGTCAGCAGGATCTGCGCCTTCAGGCGCTTTCATTACTGAAAAAATAGTACCTACTAACGAGTTTATGTCGGTGTTTGATGAGCCATCAAGTGGGTCAAACGCTACAATATATTCTGCATCAGGATTACCAGCAACTGTGTAGTCTTCTTCTTCAGAGGCGATGGCTTTTACGTAGCCCGATTCCAATAATATATCTTTAAGCAGTTGGTTGGTTAAAACATCAAGCTTCTTTTGAGTTTCGCCTTGAATATTCTCGTCAAGTGTTGAGCCTAATACACCCGATAATTCGCCTTGGCCAACACGAAATGAAATTTCTTTACATGCGGCTAAAATAGTTCTGATCAAAGAGATTAATTCTCTTGGGCAACCATCTTCAAGTAATACTGGAGGAAGTCTACGCATTCTATTTTCCTGATAACGTGATTAAACTAATCATAATGTGAGAGGGATTAGTTTGGAGCGCTGAAATTCGTCTTAAATAACTGTATTGTTTAAATTACCCCCTATAATGGGGTTACCTAATCGTACTTAAAACGCCAATAACAAAGATAAGATTATGCAAAAAATAAAACTACTAGGTTACATTCTCTTTACTGTGTTGCTCACTATGATAACTCAAGCGCACGCAGCAATTAAGTCTATTGATGAATTTACTGGAAAGATGAATCATTTTCCGGGATATTTTTCATTTTTTTACGATACAGAAAACGGCAAGGTTTATTTAAAAGTAGATAAACTAGAGCAGCAATTTTTGCTACAGCAAAGTTTGCCAAATGGCTTGGGCTCTAACGATATAGGGCTTGATAGAGGGCAACTTGGTAATACACACTTAGTGCAATTTGAGCGCTTTGGTGACAAAGTAATGCTACGCGCTGTAAATACTTACTATCGCGCAAATACCAGTAATAAAGCCGAGCAGCAAAGTATTAATGAAGCGTTTGCATCAAGCATATTAGCGGGCTTTAAAGTGGTTGCGCAAAATAAGCGGGCGCTATTAATCGATTACACTCCGTATTTACTTAGTGATGTACACGGTGTAAATCGAACCCTGGCAGCGACTAAACAAGGTAACTTTAATCTAGACGAATCGCGTAGTGCAGTTTATATGAGTCGCTCTAAAGCATTTATTAATAATACAGAGCTTGAAGCTGTGCTGACCTTTGCCGGTACTCAACCGGGTAAGTTTGTGCGTGAAATAAGCCCTGACGCTTATTCGTTAACTGTGCATATGCACCATTCACTAATTAAATTACCAGACGATAACTACACCCCGCGCAACTTCCATCCACAATCGGGTTTTTGGAGTATTGAGCATAAAAACTATGCTGCAGCACTTGGCGAGTCTATGTATGTGCGATATATACCACGCCATCGTTTAACTAAAAAAGATCCGAATTTACCTATTAGCGACCCTATTGAGCCGATTGTTTATTACCTTGATCCTGGGGTGCCAGAGCCGGTAAAAAGTGCATTGCTTGAAGGTGCACAGTGGTGGGATGAAGCGTTTAGTGCCGCGGGTTATAAAAATGCATTTATAATAAAAGTACTACCAACAAACGCCGACCCTATGGATATTCGCTATAATGTAGTGCAATGGGTGCATCGTGCTACTCGTGGTTGGTCGTATGGCAGTTCGGTAATTGATCCGCGTACCGGCGAAATTATAAAAGGGCATGTAACGCTTGGCTCACTGCGCGTACGCCAAGATATTTTAATTGCAGAAGCGCTGGCTGCGCCTTATTTAAACGGCAATGAAATAGCAAAAACACTACAAGCCATGGCACTTGATCGTATTAGGCAGTTAAGTGCCCACGAAATTGGGCATACCTTGGGGATTTCTCATAACTTTGCCGCTTCAGTGGGCGATAGAGCCTCGGTAATGGATTATCCGCATCCACTGCTTAGCTTTGATGAACAAGGCAAGCTTGATGTGTCACGCGGTTATGCTATGGGTATGGGCGTGTGGGATACACAAGTTATTAAATACGGCTACAGCGACTTTACTAATCAAAACGAAGCAGAAGCATTGGCGGCTATTTTAAAAGAAAACAACACAAAAGGGCTCGAGTTCATATCTGATAACGACGCCCGTGCTGCCGGTGGCGCGCATCCTACGGCTCATTTGTGGGATAACGGCGCAGCACCAAGCGAAGAGCTATTAAGAGTATTAGAAGTGCGTAAGCAAGCACTTGCACAATTTGGTATTCATAATATAAAAACGGGTGAGGCGTTATCGCAATTAGAAGAAAAACTAGTGCCCTTGTATTTATTTCACCGTTACCAAGTAGAGGCAGTGGCTAAATTAATTGCTGGGGTAAATTACGAGTACGAAGTACGCGGTGATAAACCTGTAAAAGGCGCGCAAGTGGTTGCTAAGCAAGCGCAACAACAAGCGGTTAAAGCTATTTTAACCACTCTTGAGGGCCGTAATTTAGTGTTGCCAGAGTCAATACTCGCACTTATTCCACCTAAAGCGTATGGTGAGTCTAGGACGCGTGAAAGTATAGTGGGGCGCACTGGTTTAACTCTTGATGCTATGGCGTTACCTGAAGTTGCCGTGCAGCATAGCTTATCGTTATTACTAAATGCACAGCGTTTAAATCGCCTTGCGCAACAACAAGCGCGCAGTGATGATTTTTACAGTTTAGATGAGCTACTTTTACAGTTTTATAAGCAGGTTTTTGTGGCATTGCCGTCAAATAACATGGTGGCAAAGATCACTCAACGAGTGCAATATTTAAGTGCTAAAACAATGGCTGAACTAGTGGCCAGCGATAACGTAAGCCCAGAAGTGCAAGCACAACTGCATTACTATTTAACTAAGCTAAAAGACGACTTTGAACAAAATTCACTACTAAGCAACACCAGTATAGGTGAAAGCGCGTTTAAACAATATTTAGCTGAACAAGTTAACCAGTTTTTAACCACAGGTAGCTGGCCAGATAACTTTAAAGCATTACCAATCCCGCCAGGTTCGCCAATTTAAAAGGATCGCTTTTAGCAATAAAGCAGCAGGCGGCTTTTAACTAAGAAATTAAAAAACACCGCGCTTAATTTAAACGCGGTGTTTTTTTGTATTACTCATTGCATAGGTTAAATACGCAGGGCTGTCTTTGTTATTGTGTTACTTTTGCTTGCATAAAGTTGTTTTTTTGTTAATCTACCCGCCTTCTGTTGTGGCTATTTTGAGGTGTTTATGGCGTTTTTATCTCGTTCGATATTGGCGTTGTCTGTAGCACTTTTAAGCAATAACGTATTTGCGCAAAAGCAGTGTGATGTAGAGCTTCGTCACGGTTTAATCATTACTGATGATATTATTCGCATTGTTGATAAAGGCCAAACCCGCGTACAAATTAATAATAATAACCAATTGTTTATCCGTGGCTATTGGATTGACTTAAGTGATGACGAAAGTAAAGTCCTTGAGCAGTTTAGCAGCGGTATTCGTCAAACTGTTCCTGAACTCGTTAACTTAGCCACCGATGGCGTTAATTTAGGGCTCAGTGCAATTGAGCATGTTGTTGAAGGCATGACAGATAAAGAATCAGAAGTGCTTAAAACGCAATTGCAGTACGTTGAACGTGCGCTAATGGATAAGTTTAAACGCGGCGATGATTTTTTCTTTATTGCGCCGCAATCACTTTCCAAAATAGACGACTTTTTCACTAAAGATATTAGCAAAAAAATTCACTCGGCAGTGCATGGCTCCCTCGGGGCTATTTTAATGTCGTTAGGCGATGCATTTAAATCGCGCGAAGGTAATATTGAAGATCGAATGAACGACATGAGCCAACGCATGGATATCATTTCATCAGAAATAGATAAATCACTCCAAGAAAAAGCCCGCCAACTCGAACTAAAAGCTGCAGAATACTGCGAATGTTTAAACGCCCTTGATGTGACTGAATCTCGCCTACAAGCCATAGTACCAGGTATGGTGAGCTTTGATTTAGTGCAAATAAAGTCTTAAAAATTAAGAGCTGGTATTAGGTTTCAGGTTTCAGTAATTAATTAGCCAAGCACGCATTTACAATTAGGCCTCGTCGTTATAAATTGCCTAGAACCTAGTGCCATGAACTTTTAACGCGCTAAAATATCACATATACGTTGGCATGCATTGCCGTCACCATAAGGGTTGTGAGCGCGACTCATTGTTTTATATGCAGCATCATCAGTTAACAACTCATTTAATGCTGCGGTGATCTTAGCTACATCGGTACCAACTAATTTCACTGTACCTGCTTCAACTGCCTCTGGGCGCTCTGTGGTATCACGCATAACTAATACAGGCTTACCTAAACTTGGTGCTTCTTCTTGAATGCCACCTGAGTCAGTTAAAATAATATGAGCACGATTCATCAAGTATACAAATGGCAGGTATTGTTGTGGCTCAATTAAATGTACGTTATCAACATCCTTTAAAATGCGCTTTACTGGCTCTTGTACATTCGGGTTTAAATGCACGGGATAAAGTATTTGCGTATTTGGATGAGTTTTTGCGGTTTGCGCTAATGCTTCGCAAATTCGCTCAAACCCGCCACCAAAACTTTCACGGCGATGGCCTGTAACCAATATAAGCTTTTTATTTTCATCAAGCATTGGGAATTGCGATGCGAGTGTATTGCTTAATTCTGCATCATTTTCAATTTGTTGTTTAACCATTAATAACGCATCAATTACTGTGTTACCCGTTACAGATATGTTTTCAGCCGCGTAGTTTTCTTTTAATAAGTTAGCTTTTGAATTTTCGGTGGGTGCTAAATGGTACTTTGTAAGTGAGCCGGTTAATTTACGATTACCTTCTTCTGGCCAGGGTGAGTAAATATTACCTGTACGCAAGCCTGCTTCGACATGACCTACTGCGATTTGCTCATAATAAGCCGCCAGACTTGCTGCAAAAGTAGTCGCGGTATCGCCATGAACAAGCACTACATCTGGCTTAAACTCTTTAAGTACGGGCGTTAACTCTAGCAGAATACGACTGGTTACTTCTGGTAGTGTTTGGCCCGCTTTCATCAGGTTCAAATCGTAGTCAGGGGTTATTTTAAACAGCTCAAGTACTTGGTCTAGCATTTCACGATGCTGCGCCGTTACACAAACTTTAGCTTCAAAGCGACTATCGTTAGTTAATGCATGTACTAGCGGCGCCATTTTTATCGCTTCTGGGCGGGTGCCAAATACGGTTAATACTTTCACTGTTATATCCTTTTAATAAATTAGAGTCTCGAAGCTCTGTTATGCTCGTTATCTGTGTTAAAAGTGCTGTGTTTTTAGGCTGCCTTATCTTTCGTTATTAATACTTGATTGAAGCCTAAAAAATTCTTTACAGTTTAATTTCTTCGGCTGTTAACAAGCGATATTCACCCGCTGCTAGGTTTTCGTCTAGTTTAATATTGCCAATTTGTTCGCGGTGCAATTCAACCACTTTGTTGTCTACAGCGGCTAACATGCGCTTAACTTGGTGGTATTTACCTTCACAAATAGATAAACGTAAGCCGTAATTAGCGAGGCGCTCTGCTTTTGCCGGACGGGTTAGAGCTTTTTCGTTATGTAATTGTACCCCTTCGCGCAGTGCCTCTAACGATTCGTCAGTAATGGGCTCTTGGGTTTCTACTAAGTAGGTTTTAAATTTATTGTTTTTAGGAGACGTTATTTTATGCGACCAGTCGCCATCGTTGGTTAAGATAACTAAGCCAGTGGTGTCAATATCGAGGCGGCCTGCTACGTGAAAGTCGCTCATATTTGGCTCGTCAATTAAATCGAATACCGTTTTGTGTAGTTCATCACTATTGGCACTTACATAACCAACGGGTTTGTTTAACATGAAGTAGCGTTTACCTAAAAATACGAGTTGTTCACCTTGAAAAACTACTTCGTCTTGCTGCTTAATTTGAAAATCGAAAGCAGTGACCACTTCACCATTGACTAGTGCGGCTTGGCGTTTAATGCTGGCTCTGGCTTTTGAGCGTGGCAGCTCTGCTAAATGGCTAATAAATTTATCTAGGCGGCAAGGGAATTTCATTGGGGTTCACATTTTGAGTCGGCTACAATGGACGCGATTATAACGGATAGTGAAATACCATGACAGTGCAGGACACACAAATAATAAGCCTTTACCAAGCTAAGGTTGCATCGGGCGAGCTTAGCTTCGATGCTGCGCAAAATAATGCCGTACAGGCACTTAATTCGCTTAGTGAACAATTACAAATACACTATAGCTGGTGGCAAAAGTCGCCACTCATAAAAGGTGTGTATTTGTATGGGCCGGTAGGGCGTGGTAAATCCATGCTAATGGATTTATTTTATAATAATGTTGCTATAAGTAAAAAGCAGCGGCTGCATTTTCATCACTTTATAGCGCAGGTGCACCAGCAGTTAGGGCAGTTACAAGGGCAAAAAGATCCGTTAATAATTATAGCTAAAAATTGGGCCAAAAATATTCGGGTGCTATGTTTTGATGAGTTTTTTGTTAGCGATATTGGCGACGCTATGATTATGGCCCGGCTGTTTGATGCGTTATTTAAACAAGGTGTAGTGTTGGTGGCTACTTCAAACGCAAAACCAGAGCAGCTTTATTATAATGGCCTACAGCGAGCACGGTTTTTACCTACTATAGATTTAATTAATAATTATTGCGAGATAGTTAATGTAGCGGGAGAGGAGGATCATCGTTTTCGTTATGGTAAAAATAGTAGTCATTACTTTATTAATTTACCCAGTGATGACTTTAAAGCTAAATTTTTAACGCAGTACCCGCAAGCATCGCACAGTGGCAATATCACGGTACACGGTAGAGCGCTGCCTTATTTATTAAAAACAGCAAATGCCTTAATGATTGATTTTATGGCGTTGTGCTCTGGCCCGCGTAGCGCTAACGATTACATGTTTTTAGCTCAGCAATTTTCTGTGTTATACGTGGCAAATGTGCCAAAAATGGGCGTTGGCGCAACCGGTAAAGTAATAGTGCATGGTATAGAGGACAGCTACCAGCGTGAAAAACAAACTCTAGACGAGCACTTTTTTGATGATGAAGCACGACGTTTTATTGCTTTGGTCGATGAGTTTTATGACTGCCATAAGTTACTGGTTATAAATGCACAGGCTGATATAGACACCTTGTATCAAGGTAAAAAACTAAGCTTTGAATATGCACGAACGCAATCGCGTATAGTCGAAATGCAAAATTGGTAAAAATAATAATCGTACTAGGAAGTAAATCAGGGCTAGGTTCTAGGTTAAACTCTAAACCTTAAACTCTGAGCTTAAATTTGAACACGTATATCTTTATTGAATTAAATAAATGACTTACTCCAACCATAATTAACATGCCCCTATAAAAATAGGGACATATTGATTATAGGTATATGGTTTTCTACTTATACCCATTTGGGTTATTTGACTGCCAGCGCCAGGTGTCTTGCATCATAGTATCGATACCGCGCATCGCTTGCCAGTCTAGTTCATTCAGGGCTTTTTCAGGAGCTGCGTAACAAGCGGCTATATCGCCTGGACGACGTGGTGACACTTGATATGGTACTGCTTGCCCACTGGCCTTAATAAAGGCGTTCACCATTTGCAGTACTGAATAACCGTTGCCTGTACCTAGGTTATAAACCAATGCACCGGTGTTTGTGGCAATTTTATTCAGCGCTTTTAAATGTCCTAAAGCTAAGTCGACTACGTGAATGTAGTCGCGCACGCCGGTGCCATCTACTGTGTCGTAATCATCGCCAAATACGGCTAGTTGCTTGAGCTTGCCCACGGCAACTTGTGAAATATACGGTAATAAATTATTAGGGATCCCGTTCGGATCTTCGCCAATTAACCCCGATTCATGCGCGCCTACTGGATTAAAGTAACGCAAAATAGCAAAGGCAAAGCGCTCGTCTGATTTTGCGATATCTTGCAACATCATTTCAACCATTAACTTTGATGTGCCATAAGGGTTGGTGGTGCCACCAACAGGAAAGTCTTCTTTAATAGGTAAGCTTGCTGGGTCGCCATAAACGGTTGCTGATGAGCTAAATACTAACTTAAATACACCCGCATCGCGCATCGCATCAACTAGTGTTAATGTACCTTGTACGTTATTTTGATAGTACTCAATTGGTTTTACAACCGACTCACCCACCGCTTTTAAGCCAGCAAAGTGAATTACGCTTTCAATAGTATGCTTAGCAAATACTGAGTCTAAAAATGCTTTATCGAGAATATCACCTTGGTAAAAAGTTACTTCTTTACCGGTAATTTTTTTAACGCGCGTAAGTGACTCTGATGATGAGTTGCTTAAATTATCAATAACAACAACATTACTGTTTTGTTGTAAAAGTTCTAAAACAGTGTGCGAGCCAATATAGCCTGCGCCACCGGTTACTAAAATAGTCATGAATGCTCCGTGGATACCTTTTATCAATAGTGTTGATTGCACCATAAATTGCGATATTTTACATGCATTATCTGCTTTAAATACGCTGTTATTTTAAAAAAGCTAGATTTACATATTTGATTACATTTTGAACGCTTTAAATAACACTTATGTCATAAGATTAAGTTATAGTTAATAAACAGCTGTTAAAATGAACTCAGTTATTTAGGTGTTAATACTGAGCATGCCCTAATTGCAATAATGTAATATTCGGCGCACCTTTTTGGAGAGTGATATGAATCCAGTAAACAAAATCGCAATGTTAATGTGCTTTGCACTACCAGCACTTGCCCATGCGGGTGAGTCGGCTATTAAATGGCATGATTTTAAAGACTATCGTGATGTACGCGAATCCAATCAAGGTAAAGCTTCGTACCATAAGCATATAGCGAGCAGTATTGAAGAGCATGTTGCTAAACTTGCAGAGCAATTGCCAAAAGACTACAAACTTAGCCTAGAGATTACTGATGTCGATTTAGCTGGCGATGTACGCTATGGCGGTATAAATGAAATCAGGGTGGTTAAGCCTATTTATTTTCCGCAACTCAAACTTAATTATTCACTTACCAATGAAAAAGGTGAGGTAATAAGTGCAGCAAGTGATGTAAAGCTTAAAGATATGGGCTTTATGGATAAAATTAAAATGGGCCGAGATGGACCTTTCAATTACGAAAAACGCTTACTTACAGAGTGGTTTGGTGAGGAAGTATTACCGAAAGTTGATTAACTAAGCTTTACAAAAACGCCGCTAAATAGCGGCGCTTTTAATGCTTATAGAATCATAAACTTTTTAACTAAAGTTTACGTTACTTAAACGTAGCTAACAAAGTAAGTAGTTGCTGTAATTTAATAACGGTGGTTTTAAGTTTTTCTTCATTAAAACCGTCACTAGATAAGCTCTCTACGTCGGCTGCTACATCAAGCACATATGGCTTAAAGCGTTTAGCTTCAAAGGTAAAACCTGAGTCGGCTGTAAAGAGTGCTTTAAATTTGCCGTGACCTTGCTGTTGTAACTCGTCGAGTTTTTTGTCAGCATCAAGCGCCTGTCGGTAAACAATTTTTAAGTTAGCGTTGAGTTGTTCAATAATAGAATCCATGGTTTTCCTAAAGCTTTGTATTGAGTTGCCGATAATTTATTATGTAGCATGCGTATACTGCATATGTTACTTGGATTATATTTAAAAGTCAGGTTTTTAGCACTGTGCCTTGTTTAACTCCTTTTAAATTATTGCACAACAAACACTGATTAAAGGTGGATTAATTTTATGAATATAGCAGGTGGAAATTTACCGGTAATGCCAAGTTCAAGCCAAGGCGGCGAGGTGTTGAGCGCTGCATTGTCTAAAAAACAGCAACTAGCTGATGGCGCAGCTGCATTAGCACTGATTGAGGGTGCTGCGCAGTCATCCAGCGCGCAAACACCGACTAAGTCGGCGACTGCAACACTGGGTAATAACGTAAACATTTACGTTTAAATACAGCTTTAAATTAACTTAAGATCGATTGGTGTTTTACTTTTTTCACCGCCAATCTCTCTGACTAATTTAGGCACTAAAAAACCAGGTAGAGCTTCTAACAGCTCTGCCATTATTTTTATTGCTTGCTCCTCACTAATGTCAAAGTGGCTTGCCCCTTCTACCTTATCTAGCAAATGTAGATAATAGGGCAATACATCGGCATCAAATAACGCTTCACTTAAATTCACTTGTGCTGCAGTTGTATCGTTCACGTCTTTTAAAATAACCGCTTGATTAAATAGCACTACACCTACTTGTTTAAGCTTTTGCATTGCGGCTTTAAAGTCGTCGTCTATTTCGTTGGCATGGTTTATATGATTAACAAACACAATTTTTAATGGCGACCTTGCAAGTCTTTCGCATAACTCATCGGTGATGCGCGCCGGAATAACCACCGGCAGACGGGTATGAATTCGCATGCGTTTAATTTGTGGTAGTTGCTCAAGCTCATCTAAAAACCAACTAATGGCATCGTCTTTGGCCATGAGCGGATCGCCACCACTTAAAATCACTTCATTTATATTATTGTCGGATTTTATATAGTTAAGCGCATCTATCAGGCTACGCTTATTAAGTTGGTTTTCTTGATACGGAAAATGGCGTCTAAAACAATAGCGGCAATTTACTGCACAACCGGTTTTAAACATTACTAAAACACGCGATTTATACTTGTGTAATAGCCCTGGCTGCTGGTTACTTTGCTCAAGCAGGGGATCTTTATTAAAACCACTTTTAGTTAAGAATTCTTGATGGCGCGGCATAACTTGTAATAATAATGGATCGTTTGCATCGCCTTTACGCATTTTTTTTATAAATGGTATTGGCACACGAACTGGGAACAAGCTACGAGCTTTTATGTCGTTATCATGGACTTGGCTCGATAAACCGACCATTTCTAGCAACACTTTTGGGCAGGTAACTACATTTGCTAATTCTTTTTGCCAGTTTTTATGCAAATTTGCTTCATTTCTTTGTATCATTGGCACGTAGATTACTCGAAAAAATATAAATAGAGGAAACGATGGCGAATTATAGCACCAACGAGTTCAAGGGCGGCCTAAAAATTATGATGGATGGCGAGCCTAGTAGTATCATAGAAAATGAAATGGTAAAACCTGGTAAAGGCCAAGCGTTTAACCGTGTTCGTATCCGTAAACTTATTTCAGGTAAAGTACTTGAAAAAACCTTTAAATCGGGTGAATCTGTTGAAGGTGCTGATGTAATGGATACTGATTTAGCGTATTTATACACAGACGGCGAATTTTGGCATTTCATGAATAACGAAACATTTGAGCAAATTGCTGCTGACGAAAAAGCGTTAGGCGATGCGGGTAAATGGTTAGTTGAAAATGACGTGTGTACAATTACATTATGGAACGGTAATCCCATTGTAGTAACACCACCTAACTTTGTTGAGCTTGAGATCACTGAAACTGATCCGGGCCTTAAAGGTGATACAGCCGGAACTGGCGGTAAACCTGCAACATTAAGTACAGGTGCTGTAGTACGTGTTCCACTATTTGTACAAATAGGCGAAGTTATTAAAGTAGACACTCGTAACGGTGAATACGTAAGCCGCGTTAAGTAATTTTAAGCGTCGCTTTATAAAATCCTAGCTTAAAAGCTGGGATTTTTTTTGGAGAAAATATGTCAGTAAATCTTTGGGCTCCCAGTGCAAGTATTGCAACACTTAAGCAGCGAGCTGTTATTTTACGCAGTATTCGCGAGTTCTTTTATGCTCGCAATGTAATGGAAGTAGAAACCCCCAGTTTAAGCGGAGCCAGTGTAACCGATATACACTTAGTGAGTTTTAACACTCGATTTGTAGGCCCAGGGCACGCCAGCGGCCTTGAGCTATATTTACAAACCTCTCCAGAGTTTGCAATGAAGCGCTTGTTAGCAGCGGGCTCAGGGCCTATATTTCAGTTGTGTAAAGCATTTAGAAACGAAGAAGCAGGCAGCCATCATAATCCAGAATTTACCATGTTGGAATGGTATAGACCGGGGTTTGACGAATTTGCATTAATGGCTGAAATAGATGAGCTAATGCAGCTTATTTTAAATGTTGCACCGAGTGAGCGGTTAACTTACCAGCACGCATTTGAGCAAGTGCTTGGACTTGATCCACTCACTGCTAGTTTAGAGCAATTACAACAACTTGCTTGCGAGCAAGGGTTTGCTGATATAGCTAAAAATGAGACGCATAAAGATACCTTACTGCAGCTTTTATTTTGTATGAAAGTAGAGCCAACAATTGGCCAACATAAGCCGTGTTTTGTGTATCACTTTCCGGCATCGCAAGCGGCACTGGCACAAATTTGCGAGCATGATAACCGCGTAGCAGGGCGGTTTGAGCTGTATTATAAAAATATGGAATTAGCTAATGGCTTTAACGAGCTAACTAATGCGACAGAGCAAGCTAAGCGTTTTAATGACGATAATGAATACCGTAAACAAAATGGCTTAAAGCAAGTACCAATGGATAAACATTTAATTGCTGCGCTTGAACATGGATTAGCGCCTTGTGCAGGGGTAGCGCTGGGCATAGACAGGCTAGTAATGTTAGCTACGCAAAAGAGTAATATAAAAGAAGTTATTGCGTTTGATGTGACAAGGGCTTAAAGCAACTTAACATGCAGGGGGCTGTTAGTTAGTAATTAACCTCTCGCATGAGCAGGCTCTACGACTACCGGATATAAAAAAACCGCGTTTATTAAAATAAACGCGGTTTTTTAACTGAGTACTAAGACCGAAAAGCTGTCAGCTTTACTTTATAAATTAAGTGTAAAGGTAACGCCAGCTACACGTGGCTCACCTAGTTGGGTGTAGGTATAGGTATGATCAGCGTCACCATCAAGTGGGTTGTTGTCAAACTCAAAGCCGCGAGTAGGTACTGTTTCGTCAAACACGTTACGTGCCCAAGCGCGTACAGCCCAGCTATCGGCTTCATAACCTAAGCTTACATTCACTAAATTACTGTTTGGTGCTTGTGCATTATGGCTATCTGAGAAGTAATAATCGTCTTTGCCTTCAACGCCTACCATGGCATAAAGCTCGTTGGTAAGGTTGTAACGGGCACTCAGTGCGTATTGATATTTAGGTGACTGTGCTTGGTCGCGACCGTCTTGGTTTAAACCCGCTTTAGTTACAAATTTATTTATTTTAGTATTTAAATAACCAGCACTACCGCTAATAAGTAAATCGTCGGTTAGCTGGTAGCTACCTTCAAGTTCAAGGCCATAGTTACTGCCAGAGCTCGCGTTATCTACATAACCGGTAAACTTCTGATCTTGTACTTGCCATGACTTTAACTGAATGTTGTCGCGGTGCATGTAAAACGCAGCTAAACGTAGAATAAATTTATCATCAAGGGATGATCCCTTAACACCAAACTCACCGCTCCATAAGTATTCTGGATCAAAACTGGTGTGTTGTTTAAAAAATTCAGCATCAAGGTTTAAGCCTTCATCTTTGGCTTTAGCGAGCGCTTCTGAGTTAATGCCGCCTGCTTTATAACCACGGGTAATGCTGGTGTAGATCATGGTGCGATCAATTACTTGGTACTCAAGCGCTATTTTTCCGCCAACCATAATGTCGTCGGTATCTTCAATAAAACCGTTATTATCGGTGTAATCACCTTGGTATTGCTCAACACGTAAGCCAGTAATTAAGGTGGTTTTAGGCCCAATAGGAGTCGCTAATTGGCCATATACTGCCACGTTATTGGTTTTATACGTTGAGTTAAATGGGCTAGCTAACCAGGTATATTGGCGTTCTAAATCTACGTCGCGGTTTTGATAGTAAAGACCTGCAACCCAGTTGCCGGTTTTGCTTTTAAATTGTAAATCGACCCCTTGATCATCGCGATCGCGGCTGTAAACATCAGTTGAGCTGTAACCATCAGGATGCAAACCGGCGGCGCAAAGCTGTGGTTTACTTGGATCGTTACATACCCAATCTTCATCAAAGCTATAAAATAATTCACTGTCGATTGCCGATAAGCTTAAGTTTACGTCAAATAAATCAAAGCCCGTATACGTGTTATTTAGACCAATAGCGTAACTTAATTGGTTATCTTCACCGGGTTCATCGGCAACGCTGTTACGGCCGTTATCAAGTGCGAAGGTGTCGTAACCGTTGTTAATGTCAATATAGTGTAGATTTAATTCAGTGCTTAAATTGGCAGTTAT
>TARA_R110000772_G_scaffold88958_5_pt1 | contig 15934 bp, 20 predicted proteins | sample TARA_R110000772 | Tara Oceans TARA_R110000772 (sample SAMEA4397948) | marine metagenome | biome: Polar Biome; feature: [SRF] surface water layer (ENVO:00010504); material: water (ENVO:00002006), including particulate matter (ENVO:01000060) such as... | depth 5 m | reverse complement strand
AACCTAAGTGCCCTTTAGGGTGGTAGGAAAAAGTTCTTTCAACAGAACAAGCTGCGACAAAGACGTGCTGTTTAATGCAAATATTTCCCGCAAATCGCTCACACGCGCTAGACCCTAAATTTTCAATATACCTTAAGTAGCTATTTTTATCGTCGTATTTTAATACGGTTAAAGGTCTTGAATTATTCTTAAGTTGTGTATTTAAAGTTAATTCACATTTGTGAGCGTCAAGTTTTATTATCTGATTCAAGAAAGCGACTTCTTTTCTTTTTATATGGCTTTTATTAAGCCTTAATGTTCCCGATTTTATTTGCTTTTTATTTCGACTAAGAAAGCCTTTGTATCTACTTAATAGGTACTGGACGATGCCTCTTGAGTAGGAGATTTGATAAGAATCCAGACCAAGCTTTATGAATAGATCGTCAAGTCCCAATATGTTCTCGCTTCTCATTTTGCAGTTCGTTATTTGCTTGTCTAGGTCATTGACAAATATTTTTGTTGCGATGCTCTTTTTTATATCTATCTTTTTAGATGAATGATTAGACCATAGCCATGTGTTTATGGCGATTGTGCATTTAAAGTGAAAATCAACAAAATCTTCAACTATCTTTTCGTCAAGGTTTGTTATATTGAATTTTACTGCGCGTCTTACATTATACTTCTTGAGCTGTGTCATGTTGAAAAGTATAGCACAAATAAATTAACCAGTCAAGACTTTTTTCTCCATTTACAGTAATTCGGATTCTCTAGCCGTTTTTTCTTCATGTACTCTCTTTTTTGCTCTCTACGCTTCTCGAGATTATCTGTATCATATTTTTTTTGAGCTTTAGATTGGGCTAATTTACCTTTGTCGCTTTCAGCGTATTTTTTCTGAGCCTTATTGTTCATATATAGTCCACTAGTGCCGAAAAGTCATTTTCATTTTTTTTTCGCTTTCCAGTTTATTGCATCAAAATTTTCCCTAAAATTTTTAGAAAAAATATTTCTAGGAGAATCTCCTTTACCATTTCGCTTACAGCTTGAAGACGAAGAGCAAAAGCCTGCGGAACTTTTATTCTTCTTCCTCTTCTTCATCATCAAGGCTATCCAAGTCATCAAGGTCAAAACTAGACTCGAAATTTCCTGCAGTTGCTAGCTCAATAATTTTTTCCTGAAGAGCTCCCATGATTACAAAAGTATTTAAGTCAAATTCAGACAGATACCTTCCTACTAAATCATCCAAAGCAAAGCGAAACGCATCAGTTTGCTCGTCCAAGCCAGAAGGACCATCAGGGTTCCAGTTTTTATCTTTCATGCATAATACTATAAAATAAACATTATATTTTCAAACTAAAAAGGGCGCCCATTTCTGAGCGCCCTAGATCACAATAATAAAGCAATAACTACTTAGATTCTTGTTTTTGCAGCAATCCTACGAGCAATAGTAAGGTAATTAACCCTGCCAAGCTAGCCCCGGGACCTACAAAGCCATTCACGATACCTTGGATATTTCCAATGACATTCATGCCAGCTTCTTCGCCGAAAACTACTTGTGCGAGCACAAGGAGTCCAACGATAGACGTTAATAGAGCAAAAAGGCCGCCAATAGCGCCTTTGATGGTTTTTACGATGTTATCCATAATATTTTTTAAAGATTTAGAATTGAAAGCTTAAAGAAGACCCAAAGACAAACTCCCTTTCAATGTTGTCAGCATCTACGTAGTCAATTGATAAGCCGAGTTCACTAGCTCCGATAGATTTTGATAAGGAAGCTCCTGCAGAATAGTAGTCCCTGTCTAGGGAATTTGTGATTTCCGTATTTCCAATAGAGCCACCTAATGCCAACTTAGCAAAGTCGAGATCTAATGCATGAGACAAAGAAGCTTCTACGGTATATAATGAATCATCTAAATCCCTATAAACTGACAAAGTTGGCGTCAATAGAGAATTATAAGAAACGGAAACCGCAACCTCAGACAAGGCTTCTCCCGCAACATCCTCGAAGTGATTGAGCCCGAGATAAGTACTAAACAAGTCGTCAGCAAAGGATTTGCTTAAACCTCCCTTAATATTATAACTATCAACTGAAGACTCAACAGCTTGATTAGTGCAAGCTTTTAAGCTGCCCTTAAAACCGGCAAGGTCTTTCTCAAAAGCTACTGAGGCTTGAACGGACTCTTCCGCTTTTTGCTCTCCTCGATAGAAAAAGTCAGAGACATAGCCAATCCTAGCAGAATTGTTCGCAATTGCGGCGTTAATAAAAAGCCCAAAAAAGGCTGTAATGATTATTTTTTTAGTATTCATAATGTATTTAATTTGTATAAATTTATTTTATCCTTATCTCTTTCCATTCTACGCATTTTGATTTTATTAAATCTCTTATGCGTCTTTGCTTGGTTGATAATTGACTGTTTCCACTTTTGATCTCAACAAACACTACTGCGGCGTGGTCAAAAACAATATAGTCTATAGGCTGACCTGCAAATATTGCGTCTTCTGGATTATATGGAAAGTCTTCTAAAAAGGGGGCTAATTTTTCTGCTATGTTTCCTAGTCTTACTTCACTACTCTTCTTTTGAGAAAGAGTCGTTTTGCGTGATTGTTCCTTATCATATAAGTCTTGGTTTAGTTTTTCAATTAAAATTTGACTCTCGGAATCTTTAGTTAAGTAGTGATTGTTTAATTGATCTACTTGGCTTTCTACTTTTTGATGGCTTCTGATTAAGTCTATTTTTTCCTTCTCTAATATTGATAATCTATGTTTATAATCATTTAATACGTCTGAGTCTGGAGGGCTTGGGATATTTTTCTTTGACAGTTCGTAAAAAATTACAATAGCTATTACAATGAATAAAAAAAATAAATACTCCATTAATCTATTGAACTTTTTAAGTCTATATTATGGCATTCGCAGTAAGCAACTGAATATCCTGTCTTGAAGCTAAACTTATCTATAAACATAATAAAAGGAATAATTAAATAAGAAAAAGGCTCAGATGTTCCTACTGTAAAGAACATAATCAGTAAGATCGAGCCGTATGGGCAGAATTTATTAAGACTGAAGTTTAGTAATGCGATTTTCATATTTTAAAGTTTTGTTAGTGATACGATTCGATCATGGCGAAAAGAGCGCATGGATTTTCGGCCATGGCAATACGACCTAAACCCTACATTATCTCTGTTTTCTGCTTTATTTCCAAAAGAATTGTATAGATCCGGCTTGTTTATTATATAGCTTTTAATTTTACTTTCGTTGGTGCGATATACCATTAAGTATTTGCTAGTTAGTTTGTTTTTAATCCACTGATATATTTTCATATTATTTTCCTGTGCTGCCGAATCCACCTTCACCACGATCAGAAGATGATAATTCATTTACTTCTATTATGTCAACAAAAGGCAATTTCATGATTATTAACTGAGCTACTCTATCTCCAATTTTATATTTCCTGTCGGAATAATCACTACTCATTCTAATTTTCACCTCTCCTCTATAGCCAGAGTCAATCACTCCTACTGAGTTTCGCAATTGGTGGGAAGTTTTAGATATGCTTGACCTAGGAAAAATGAGTCCAACGTAACCATTGGGTATTTCCAAGCATAGGTCGGTGCCGTATTCCCAAAATAAATTATTACTCTTATCGACGGTTGTCGCTATTAAATCTACGCCCGCGTCTCCTTCTTTCGAGTAAAAGGGGATTTGAGCTTTTTCGTTGAGTTTTTTAATCTTTAATTTCATAAACTATAAATAATACTATACTATATAGTTACAGTAATGTCAAGAAGAAAAATTGTTTTTGAAACGACTCTGACATAATTAAGGAAACAATAAAAACCTTATTATAAAGACCTCAGAGTGGTCTCAAATACTTTAACCTTCTTTTTCCCAGATATGATGGCGGCAATTTTTCATTGCGTCCGAAACTTTCAAGTGAAATATAGTCTCTCTGGTATTGGGCCTGCGAAACAACCTAAGAGCAGCAGACCAACTATCTTTAACGAAAGGCAAATCCCAACGAGCTAAATTATTAGCTTGTATCCAATTTCTTAAATCATTTTTATGAATTAATACAAAGTCATTTTTTCTTTCGTAAATCACAAAAGTACATTTCTTGTAAAGCCAACCCTCGTTTCCGTAGCGATCTTTTAATTCTACCCAACCCCAAAGGTGTTTTCTTTTTTTACTTTTCTTAAGAATTGTTTTTTTAATAGCAACCGCAAAAACTTTAGTTTTGTCTTCTGGGTCCCATATGACTAAATCAATATCTTCAAGCTTTTCAGGCTTAGTGGAAGCTCTAGACTTAAAGCCATAAGATTTGGCGCAATCAATAAACATATCAAATGGGTTTCGCTGGTCTGATTGATGCATTAATAAGTAAATACACTTGATTTACCTAATTTGATTAGGTTTTTTAGTGCGAACTATTTCAACTCTTTTTATATCGCTCGGATCCCATTCTTTTAACGCCTCCTTTAATACTCTTGCTCTGCCCTCTGCATCAGCAAAAGAAGGGTAGTTAACAGATTCGATTCGGCGTTTTGATCTAGTGACAACGTATACATATTCTTCAGTCATTTTGTTTTTTATTATTTTTATTTATTATATAGTTTAACTAGATATTCTTCTAGTAATTGTTTCGAAATGATTTTTTTGGCGAATTGATGTTCATGCATTAACGACGATATAATGCGTTAAATATAGATTCTGATTTTTCGCGCAACTTACTTTTCTCTTCAGTCTCTAGTTTTTTGAGTTCTTTTTCTTTCTGCTGTTTTAATAATAACTCTTTCTCTGCCGCGCTTTTTTGACTATGCAACTCTTCCCAATCCGCTTTTTCTTTTCTTTTTCTCTCATCATCTTCAGCTTCCTGCTCAGGAGTTCCTTTTGCAACTATAAGAAACAAAACTCTTTGATCGGGGTCAGAATCAACAAGATCCTCTGAGTATTCGATCAAGTCAATCCATTGTTTTTTATCTACAGAAATGTAATGATTGCTAGATTTAACTTCTTCGGGCAAAGAGCTGTCAGTTATTAATGCGTACTCCAAACTCATGACGGAAGCACCCATCCAATATCAAAAGACCAGTTTTCATTTCTTGCTGAATTTAGCAAAGATAATACCCGAAAAGCTCCTTTGTTTCCTGAAGGAATGCGATTTAAGTATTCTTTGTAGACTTCAATCGAGGTTTTTTCAGAACAATTTGTTGAACGAAAAACTCTAGTATGAATCCTGTATATATAAGCGCCCTTGGGGACTTTAGATACCACATCCACAAATGCATGCTCAGGGGTTTTTCCAGACCCAGTGGCAAAACCAGAATTTTCCTCGGTAAAATTAGAAAACTCTTTAAAGTAGTTTTTCGTGTTCGTGGTTAAGTTGCTAACCAAAAGCATACTTAATGTAGCCAGAAGCGATAAAAATATAATTCTTTTTTTCATGTTAAATAATTTTCCATAGTAATGTTACTGTCCAGTTATCTGTTTTAGTTGCCGCTTTGAGGACTCCTTTTTGATAAACTCTTGCATCAAAAGGTACGTCAGACGCGGCTTGTGAGTAAGCTTCCGAGTATGTTTTACCCCTTCCCACGCTAGAGCCACAAACTATTACCGATGCAGTTTCTTGCTCAGAATAACAGTTGATGACTCCAACGTTAATAACGAAGGCAGACAATATTATTAATAATGTCCGACGTATCATTATTGTAGGATAGTTGGCAAATCGCTATCGACAGTTTCCACACTAGCAGGCTTAACCGCTACAGGCTCAGTAGCATTATCTACAGTAGAACTAGAAGCAGAGTCCTTAACGTATTCTTCACGAGGTTTTTCTTCGTAAACAATGAAGTCAGGAGCTTTCTCATTCTTAGCTTTACCCTTGTTGGTAAACACTACAATGCGGACTTCTTTTTCCGTACCGAACTCACCAAACTTTAAAACACCAGAAAGGTAGTTTTGCGTTTTGCCTTCTCTGCGCCATAAAGCGCCGAGCTCTCGTTTCTTCCAATCGCTTTGCGATGCACTATTATTATTTTCTTCAGTCATAATTTTTTATCAATTCTTTCTTTTGTTGTTTAGCTATTATCGTATGTTTTCCTCAATTTGTCAAGGAAAATATGCCTAGCACCCGCACTTAATTTTGAATATTGGCTTTTAAGTCTATTTAAGACTCGCTTTTGAGCGCTATCTTCTTTGTCGTAGTTTATAATTTTCTTTAATGTTTTAATTGTTTTTTGATTCATGGTGTAATATATTTTGATGAAAGTTATAATTGAAGCTTGTTTATCCGAACCCCCAAGCTCAATAAGCTGCTTTAGGGATGTTACTTTGTATGCAGCTTGCTTTGCGAGAGTTGATGTTCTTTTGGAATGCCCTAGTGAGCAAAAAGATATTTATTATTATTGGCTGAAAAGGCACGGAGCTTATGATTTTATAGATGAAATTGTAGATTTAGGCGAGGAGCTTGGTTACAGGATAGGGACTAGTAAGGCGAATTGTAATGTTTCAAGAATAAATTATGATAATTTAAACTTCATAATTAACACGATTAAGAAGCTTGGGCGTAATTTAGACAGATAAATGACTGTCAATTAAATCGTATATAGAGTCATTATGTTCACCAATTAAAGTAGGCCCATAGCGATCTTTTATTACATTGTGGAAGTTTTCTTCTACTACTATAACTTTTGATGCTCTTGAAAATATTTCAGCGCCAAAAGAATCAATAAAAGCAGATCTTAGACCTTCTTGAATCTCAATCGCAGGTTGAGAAAGCGAGAACTCAAAGTCAAGCTTTTCTGAGGATATTAAAATTAACATGATTCTTTTTCTGATTTTGGACAGGTCGCTTTATGGATTAGGTATATCATGCTCATGCAGAAAGTTACGAAATAAAGAGAGGATTCATATTGACTTAAGCATAGCATGAATGAGAAGCAGCTGATTGGTATAATGTATTTCATGATTATCTAAATTCTTTTCTTAAGAGTCTCCATCTATCAGAGTCTATTGGTTTAATTCCATTGTCTATAGCGTACAGCATTTCCACGACTTCGTCAAGACTATTATAGATATATTTATGAGGAAGCATTCCTAGTAACCACAAGGGGGTTTTTGATTTTCCTCCTTCCATGCTTATGAAGATTGGCTTTTTCATTCTAATAGCCGTAGTTATTTCTTCAGCACTACCCCAACTTGCAACGTCAGGAACTAAATGAGCTATGATAAAATCACTACGATCTACCAAGTTCAAATCGTAAGCACGAACAGTTTTCATTCTTTCCGAAACTCTATCGTACTGCTTCGTCTTCATCCAAGTCTCCATTTCAACTCTAGAAGCTTCATCCTCTTCTACGTTTTTTATGAAAGGTTTCTTATACGGATCAAAACAAGTGATACTTAGTGATGATAATTTTTCAGTAACTTCATCCCTCCAATCCCTACCGCTTAGGTATTGCATATGTCCAACTAAGTATGTTTTAGTTTTATACAATAAGTTCATTAAAGTATGATACTATAAATAAAAATATTTGTCAAGAATAATTTATTCGAATTTAAAATTAATTTTAGACTTTAATATAGTTATTTTTATTTTTTGAGAGCCTTCGCAGGAATGTTTTAATAATTCGGAAGAAAGTGGATTAGTTATTGCATTCTGAATGATGCGATCTATTGGTCTAGCGCCATCCTTGAGCTCGAGAACTTGATTAAAAAGATATTCCTTAACTGATTTATTAATAAATAAAGAAATATTCTTCTTCTTAAGTTTAGATTTAAGATCTTGGAGGTGGATCTGTATTATATTTAATAAATTATTATCTTTAAAGCTCTTGAAGACGATAAGCTCGTCTATTCTATTCAGGAATTCTGGACTAAGCTTCTTTAGGGCTTCTTTTTTAATTCGATCTCTAATCTCTAATTCATCTTCTGATTGATTGGCAGCCGCAAAGCCAACGCCAACCTTTCCTTTGGCAATATCAGAACCAATATTACCAGTCATCATTATAACGCAATTTTTAAAGTTAATTTCCCTGCCCATGTTATCTTTAATAGTTCCTTCGTCTAGTATTTGAAGTAAAGTTTGTGTTACATTCTCATGAGCCTTTTCTATCTCGTCGAACAAAACAACACTATAGGGGTGTTTTCTAACTTTTTCAGTCAATTGACCTGCGCTTTCAAACCCTACATATCCCGGAGCCGTACCTATCAATTTAGACCCTGTGTGGGACTCGCTATACTCTGTCATACTAATATTGATAAAATTTTCTTTACTCCCAAAGAGCTTTTCAGCCAGAATCTTGGCAGTATAGGTTTTTCCTATTCCAGAAGCCCCCAGCATTAAGAATGTACCTATAGGCTTGTTCTCGTCTTTTAATCCGGCCCTATTCCTTATTAAAGCGTTGCAAATAGAGGATACGGCTTCTTCCTGACCGATGATAGACTGATTCAGTTCGGATTCTAATTCTAAGAATTGTTTTTCAGAAGTTTGAGAGATTTGCTCAACTGGAACTTTTATCTTTTTGGATAAAATATAATATATATCATCAGGGTATACCTTGAAATCTTTTTTCTTGTTCTCTGCAGACCATTCCTCTATAATATCTTTATACTTTTTGAGCATTTTATCTTGCTGCTTGGATAGGACAGATCTAGTCTTCATGGAAGTGGCCTCGTCTTCAGCTATCATAAGTTTTTCTAATTTTAGCTCTATTTTTTTAGCCTCATCTGGCCTTTTAAAATTTTTAATTTTTACCCTTGACCCTGCTTGATCCATGAGGTCAATGGCTTTGTCAGGAAGAAATCTGTCGTGAATGTATTTCACGGAAAGTTCAACGCACAAATCAATCGCCTCTGGTGAATAAGAAACATCATGAAAGCTTTCGTATGAAGAGGCTATACCTTTTAAAATTTTCTTACAATTATCTACCGATGGCTCTCGTGCTTGTACGGGCTGAAACCTGCGAGCTAGGGCGCCATCTTTTTCTATGTGCTTTTTATATTCATCAAGAGTAGTAGCTCCGATACATCTAATTTCGCCCCTCGCCAGCATTGGCTTAAGGATATTCGCAGCATCCATACTTCCTTCCGCACTTCCCGCGCCAACTAAGGTATGCATTTCGTCAATAAATAATATAAGCTTAGGCGTTTCTTTCAGTTCGTTGATTACGTTCTTTAGCCTTTCCTCGAATTGACCTCTGTATTTTGTCCCAGCAATCATGGAAGCTAAATCAAGACCAAATATTTCATGAGATAGTAAATGTTCCGAGCATTCGGACCTAACTATTTTCCTAGCTAAACCTTCTACGATTGCTGTCTTACCGATTCCGGGCTCTCCGAGTAATATCGGGTTATTCTTACTTTTGCGACAAAGGATTTCTGTAACCTCTTCCAGTTCCGCTTCCCTGCAAATGACTTTATTAAATTTTCCATCGATTGCTAATTGATTATAATTAATCGCATACAAATCGAGAGCGCTACCAGATTTTTGATTTTTTTGAGGACCAGAACTTGATTTAGGTGATGAATCTATATACTCAGCTTCTATTGAGGAAGTTATGCTGGAAGACTCTAATAAGTGCGCCTTCACGGCAATAGAAAGGGAGTCAGGGTTAATTCCGCAAGCGTAAAATAAATTCTCAGTAACTCCAGAATTATATTTAATTATTGCTATTAATAAATGCTCTGTTCCAACATAAGACTGAGCTAAAGAGTTTGCTGACTGACAAGCTATTTCTAGAATAGCTTTAAATTCTTCTGAGAAAGTAATATTTTCTGATTTATTCTTTCCTCTCGTCATGCTTTCTTCTATATAATCACGAAAATCATCTATCCCATAGCCTGAAATGTCAAATATTTCCCTAAGCAAACCTCTAGGCTGAGAAACTAAGCCTAATAGTAGATGATCAATGCAAACTGCATCAGCTCTATATTCTAAGGCATAATCTCGTGAGCTTTTAAGTGCTTCTTGAGCTCTTGGGGTAAAATTAGGAGTCGAATCCATTATATTTAATTACACTTATTATTCTGATTTTATATCGCTTAACTTCATATATATTTTTTCATCCATTTTTTGGAATGAATGCGCAAAGATAATATCCTCGCCCTTGCTTCCGTAGAAAATAACTATGCTGTCCTTTAATAGCCCTTTGGGGTTTTTTTCGACAAACTCCGATAGAACTTTTATTTTCTTCCAGCCGCCATGCTCGCTACGAGCATTCCTATCCATCAACATGATTGGATATTCTCCAACCTCATCACGAATAGTAGCCTTAATGTAATCGTTCCCATTTCTGCTAGTACCTTTAAAGGAGTCAGAAACTACGCCAATAAACCTACCGTAACTATCTTTATCCAAGGATTTAAAATCCAAAGAGTCTCCGAATGTTTCTCCATTTTCAGAAAAGACATCTTTTAGCACTACTGTGGGGCTATAGCCTAGCAGTTTAGTTTCAAAATACCAATTTGCGAATTTCTCAAATTTTTTATTCTTATCATAGATCTCTTTATAGGATTCATATTTCTTGCGAAAAGTTTGAAACCTGCTTTCCTTCATTAATGGCTTGCCGTCGTCTCCTATTAACTTTTCAGTCACTACAGCTTGTATGGTTTCGAGAACGTCCCACTTATACTTTGGACCAAGAGCTTCAAAGTTTCTTTTTTCTCGGTCAGTCAAAACGTTAAAAGCTTGAGCTTCAAGAACTAATCTAGAGCGCTTTACTTTATACTCAGATAAGGCACCTGCCTGTATTAATGCAGAGAGAATTCCAATGTTTAAACCCGCCTGTTTTGCTGATAAAAAGATATCATACTTGGTTGGATTGGAGCTGTCGCGAAAATCCTTGAGAGATTGTAAAGATTTCTCGCTAACCCCCTTGATGCTGTTCAAGCCAAAGCGTATATTATCGCCCTCTATAGTAAAGTCCATCTCAGATCTTACAAGATCAGGCGGAAGTAAGTCTATACCAAAGAATGATAACTCTTGGCAGATTTTATTGATTTCTTCATGTGGCGCTGGCTCATACTTAGCCATTCTTAAAAGAGCTATGAAGAAATTCTTAGGATGCTTGAATTTTAAATATATAGTCCAAGCAGCTAGGTTTGCATAAGCTAAACTATGTGATTTATTAAATGAGTAATTAGCGCTATCTTCAGCTACCTTCCATAAGATCTCGCCGATTTCTGGATCTAAATCTTGCTCCTTTATCTTATCTTCTATCTTCCTTTTCCATTCGGGCATTTTATCTACTTTTTTCTTGCCTACTATTCTTCTTAATTGCTCCGACTCGTCTAAAGTAAAGCCAACTTTTACAGCCATCTTCATTAGTTGCTCTTGGTATAAGGGTATCCCTCCTGTATAAGACAAAACGTCATCGTAAAATTCATGCTGACTCTGAAACTCTCCGGTTTTAGAATAGGCAGTGTATTGATCCAAGAACTCTAAAGCTCCGGGTCTTGCTATAGCCACTACAGCGCTTAATTCGTCTAAGTTTTTAGGTTGAACTTTTTTGCAAACATTGAAGTTTGTATGGGCTTCTATTTGAAATAGCCCTTGAGCATGCTCTAGCGGCCTCAAGTGCTTGTAAATCTCAGGATCATCAGGGTCAATAGATTCAATATCGAGATCTAACTGACCGCACACATCGTTTATAACACTTAACGTTCTTAATCCTAATATATCAAACTTGACCATTAATTCAGAGACCCAATTCATATCGTAACCTGTCACCAACCCGCCATCATTAGTTAATTGAACAGGGCATATATCTTCAAGCTTCTCAAAAGATATAGCTATGCCAGAAGGATGCACTCCTGTGTTTTTATTTAAACCTTCAAGCCTTCTAGCTATCTTGAAGACCTCTTGATTCTTAACGGCCCAATCTTGAAAACTTTCGCTTTCCAATACCGCTTCTCGCAATGGAGCTACCTTTCCGAATCTTTTTGGTATTGTATCACTTATTAAATTAACTTCTTGCTCGGATAAATTTCCAACAATTTTACCACACTCTTTAACGCATAGCTTTCCGCTCAAGGTGTTTAAAGTTAATATCTTTGATGTTCTTCCGGGGTACTTGTCTTCAATATATTTTATAACTTCTTGCCTTCTTTCGTAACTGATATCATTATCGATATCAGCCAGCAAACTACCATCTAAATAAGTTACACCATCTTTTTCTGTTTTCTTAGCCCTGCTTTTGCTGACAAATCTTTCAAAAAATAACTCATGCTTTATTGGGTCAACTTTTGTTACGCCTATTAAATAAAGAATTAAAGAACCCGCAGCAGAGCCTCGTCCCGGACCTGTTGGAATGTCATTAGTGTGACAATAATTTATTATATCCCAATTCAGTAATATATAATCTATAAAACCAAGTTCTTCTAATGTATCGAGCTCACTTTTGGTTCTTTCTAAGTACTCTGAGCTATTAGGGAATTTATCTATTCCTTTTGCCTTTATACATTTCCAGCACAAACGCTTTAGGAATTCAAAATTAGATATACTAGGATCAACATCAAGTTGTTCATAATATTTTTGCTCTATATCAATCTCTGGTAATCTAACCCCGAGGAATTGCTTTTCGTATTTTATAAAATCTTTCTTAAAACTCATATTTCAATATCCCAAATCATTTTTTTAAAAACTTCGTAATTTTTTTGTATGTCATAAAGCGCGTCATGTAATTTTTTCATGTTAAAAGGTACATCATATTTTTTACATAAATCAATAAGTTTATTTTTTCCTCTTTTACCAATGAATGATAGAACCTTATATTGCCATTGAGTGAAATCTTCACTTGGGTTGTACTCAATGTTATTGTGTATTGCTCTTGCCATTGATAGGGTATCTACTAACTGTGGTAGATAACTATAATCAGGTTGTTTTGATATTAATCTGCGGCAAATTCCGTGCATATATACATCAAACCCTAATATATTATGCCCGACCTTTAGATATTCTGGATCATATAGATATTTCTCAAAATGAGCAATCGGCTCGATTGGATCAACGGCTTTATTGTCGTACTTTTGTTGAGTCCATCCTGTAACTTTTGCAGCTCCATCGGATACTTTTATATCCTCCCACTTTAACCAATAGTCGCACTGCTCTACAATCCTATCGTCGTGAATGACAATAAATGCAAGTTGCCAAGGCTTATTTCTAGTCGAGCCTAAATTCAAGCCGCATGTTTCAAAATCAAAGAAAACATACTTTTGTTGCTTATTGAATCTTAATAAATCTTTTTTCATAACTCTGTGTGTTTAACTTCTTTTAGGCAGTTTAAGTCTAATCCACCTCCGTAACTTATTGCGCTCTGCAAATCCTGCTTAACTTCTTCAAGCTTTTCTTCGTAAGTCATTTGGTTAGATGGAATAGTTATAAGTTTACCCTCGATGTTTTTATTGTGACCTTTGTTTTCTACACTAGCAGATCCGAAGTATCCTTTACAGGCAAGGTTGTCAATGTTAGTTGAAAGAGATGGGCTATCAGTGCAAGCTGCAAACATACCTCCAGCCATGACTAAATCAGCCCCAGACACTAAAGCTTTTGCAATGTCACCATTACAAGTAACCCCACCATCCGCGATAATTGGGATTTTCGCTCCCACGTCAAATCGATCCCTAGATGCGTAGCAATCTCCGCATTGGCGAGCGCATGTAAACATAGGCATTGTAAAACCTGTCTTGTCTTTCGTCGTGCAAGGAGAGCCTTGACCAATGCCAACCTTAACGATATCAGCACCCCAATTCGACAAAGAAACAACTGCGTCTGGAGTTGCGACATTACCCGCGATGATCATTGTGTCATTTAATTCCGCCTTAATGTATTCAATCATTTTCTTCATTGATAATGAATAGCCATGAGCTATATCTATAGTAATAAAGTCAACTCTAAGTTTTTTTTCTCTTATGTATTCTATTATTTTTTCGTCATGTTTTTTTACTCCTAGGCTTATTGAAATATTTTTCCAGTTTTCTGAATTCGCTTGGCTTATAAATTTTAAAATATCAATATCGAATCTATGCATGATATAGAAATAATCTTTCTCGCTCATCCAGCTAGCGATATCTGTATCGATTACGGACTTCATGTTTGCTGGTATAATAGGCAGTTGAAAATTTCGACCTCCAATCTTGATTGATGTGTCGCAAGAAGCCCTAGTGAGGGCTTCGCTGTATTTTGGGACTAATGCTACGTCTGAATATTTGAGTGATTTCATTTTATTTAATTGATTCGAGATAACTTTCAAAGCAAAATTCCGAACTCGCGCAATGATCAAGATTTGGCATGTCTAAGGTTTTAGCTTTATTAGAGAACCCGCGACTGCAAATGCATTTATATGTTTGGTAAGCTTCAAAGTCTGCTCTGTTTTCATAGTATACGCTCTTTACCAGCTGGGTTTCAAAGCTATTATTTGAGCAATAATTTTCGATTATACCCTTGAGTATAAAATCGAAAGGTAAGTGATTATCTTCTATAAAGTAAGTTGGTTCAAAAAATGAATCATCAAGCATGCAGGGTTCTTTATAGGAGAAGGAGTTGTGAAATATAAATGAATCGTAAAATGGTATGCAAATTTTAAGATCGTTAGAATTGTAGAACTCCTTTAGTGACTTAAAGTCTATCTTGCCTGCTCCTTTTGTAAATGCAGTACTGTAAATTTTATTTAATAAATTACAACCATCGGAATTTCTGGCAAAGATAATTATCTTATGAACGCACATTGAGCATCCCTTTTTAACTTCAGTGGTCATATCGTCACAAACATCGAGTCGGAGACCAAATATTAATTGAATTCCTAATTCTTCAGACTTCTTCCTAGCCTCGATAAGTCCAACCAAAGAGTCTTCTACTAGGATTATTTCTTCTAAATTATTTTTAATTGATATGTCAAATATACTCGCGGACCCTCCTTCTTCAGATTTATTAGGATCATTTAACGTAAGAATGCTTTTACCTATACTGTAGTGCGATTTAAAGAGTGGAATCATTTGAACAGTATACTATAAAGTAGTAACTCAGTCAAGAAAAAAAACGAAACAAAAAAGGCGCCCCGAAGGGCGCCTTTTGGGGGGCTAAGTTTTATGGTGATTAATTAACAAGCAACGCCCCAATTAGGTAGGTTGCTTGAATTACTTGTAAATGGTGCGTTCGCTCCAATTTGACTGTTATAATGAGCAAAATCATTGCTAGTGGTAAATTGCGAAAGACACCAGTCGCTCATATCAAAATTAGATAAGCTGGTGCAATTTTTAAATATTTCGGATATTCCATGTATGTTCAAATTACTTGAGTCCCAATTGCTCATATCTAAATCAGTTAGACTAGTGCAATTTTCAAATGAATTAGACATTTGTTGTAGACCACTCGTAACCCAATGACTCAAGTCTAAGGTAACTAGACCAATGCAATCTTTAAACATATTATTCATATTCCAAAGAGATGTTACATCCCAATTATTTTGTGTGTTGGAAGTTTTTAAAGAGGTTAGAGCTTTACAATCCGAAAACATAACCTGCATATTCGTAACTGAAGATACATCCCAGTCACTCAAATCTAAACTTGTTAGAGAATGGCAGTCGTTAAACATTCCTTCCATATCGGTAATTAAACTTGTGTCGAAATGATTTATATTTAAAGCAGGTAGGTTATATAAATCCGCAAACATACTTCTTATATCGGTAACTTTACTTGTATCCCAAGTATTTAAGTTTAAGGAGGTTAGAGCTGCACAGCGTCGAAATATACCCCTCATTGAAGTAACTGATGAGACATCCCAATTACTTAAATCCAAAGAGCTTATGTTTTGTTTAAAATTAAACAAAGCATCCATATTCGTTATCGCACTTACATCCCAAGTGTTGATGTCTCCGTATTGGTCAGTAGCAGAAGATGAAGATGTATTCCAATCATCTACCGCAATTAGCAGGGATGCTTTGTCTGTAAATACCTCTCCACTA
>TARA_R110000772_G_scaffold2041_3_pt1 | contig 15941 bp, 33 predicted proteins | sample TARA_R110000772 | Tara Oceans TARA_R110000772 (sample SAMEA4397948) | marine metagenome | biome: Polar Biome; feature: [SRF] surface water layer (ENVO:00010504); material: water (ENVO:00002006), including particulate matter (ENVO:01000060) such as... | depth 5 m | reverse complement strand
TCATCCATTTTACCCACATTACGTGGATTCTCATAATGATCTAGAACCTGTTCGCTATATGCCATATGCGATTACACCTTTGTTTGGTGCAGGATGAAGGAGTCGAACCTACTATGCTTTCGCGGCGGATTTACAGTCCGCTGTCCCACCATGGAACATACCCTGCAGGGTATCCTGAAAACACTATAGCAGAGACGCTGTACAATGTTTCAGGATAATGGAGTTTTACAGACTCCTACTGTTGACAGTTTTTCTATAGGCCGATGGTTATTGAGAGCCTATAGATGGTCTGCCCTCCGACAGTCTGTCATCCTGTAGCTATTAACTTAATACCTTCATTAGGTATAATTTCAACTTTAACTTCATTTTACTCCATCGAGATCTCTTTGTGGTCGAACCTAGATTTACCATATGAACTTCACGAGACTCTTTAAATTTTAATTCACTATTAATCATAAACCATTCTCATATACTGTGCGACCATCACGCTTCAATGCTCGAAGCACTTGGTTACGGTTAGACTCTTCATCCTTAAAGCTACAATGTATCCAACCAGAATTAGGATCTTCTTCGTTATAAAACTCGAGGATCAACTGATCGAAATCTAGGTTGTCAATAATCCATTCAACAACTTCTTTATTATCTGTACCATCACATTCAAAATCACATGCTTGACCCTTAGAATGTTGTGATGTAGCACTACCACCAATGGCTTCATTCAATGCCGCAGAACGATAACCTGAGGTAATTCGTGTAGGCCCAAATTCATCCCTTATAGGTTGAATAACATTCTCAAACAAATTGATAGCACTTTCCAAATGATCATCATCTGGCTCATTATCAATATCTAATCGAACTGCTGTATTAGATTTGCTGTATTCTGCTAGGCTAAAGTTTTGGCTTAATTTCATTGTGTATCCTCCATAGGATAATTATTTTCATCGCACATGATAAACTCTGAACCTTCTTTTGCGGATCTTATAAACACTATTAAATCATGCACTGCTTCTTTGCTAAACCACCTAGTCATTTGATGGCGACCATCATTAATAACATGTACAATAATCATAGTATTTCCTTAGGTAGGTCCGCTTAACCATTCTGCGCGAGATACAAATTTCCAGCGGAAGGTATATTTGTATTTATCTAAGTGATGGCGGAAAAGAGCCACCCCCTAGATTTTTAATGCATTACCATATTTTCCAAACTCTTGAGCTGATCCCATAATTCAGATATAGCCTGATAAGCCTCTGGAGTTAAAGCCCCAGTAGGATCACTTAATATATTATCATACACCTGAATGTCTTCTTTGACATTCCAGGTTGATAAGATAGATACTTTATTTTCAATATCTTTCATTTGATCTCCATTTTATATATAATTAACATTTAGCTGTTCTGGATTATACCACTCAGCAAACATACCAAAACCTTCCAAAACCTTTATGACATCATTATGAACACCAAAGGTATAATCCTGATCAGAATGAGGACCAAAAAGATAATAGTCAGCCCAAAGCTCATCAGTGAGTGATGTATCTCCATTAATATGAAACTTATTCAAATCCAAATTAGGTGAACGATACACTGGAACACCCATTAAAAACAATTCTCTATAAGCTGCATTCATTTTCGTATCCATAATTTACATCCTTTATTTCTCAATTCAATATAGATATTATACTAGATTTTATCAGAGATAGCCACATTATTTTTAGAATGTTTTGGTATATGCTTATTCTTTTTTTCTTGGGAATGCTTCAAAAAGATTCTGTCCCAATTATCATTAAATTTCTTAGAGTTGGCACCGGTCTTAATTGAATCACCGGTTATATCATTCTTGGCTACTGCCATCCTTAGAGCCTCTCTACTGTGATATCACACTTGTTTAGGAAATGTACACCTTCACCACTTCTCCAATCTTTCGCATAGTATACAGCCTTTATGCCTGCTTGATAGATGGCTTTGGCGCAATTGATACATGGTGCATGGGTAACAAATAATGTAGAATCAAGGCCAGCTTCAGACGATCTAGCTAGCTTTGAAATAGCATTAGACTCTGCGTGAAGTACTTCAGGTCTTGTTATAAGCTCACCATCAATCATATCTTCACATTGATTATCCCAGCCAGAAGGTGTTCCATTATAGCCAATAGAGATGATACGATCATCCTTAACTATAACAGAACCTACCTGCAACTTCTTAGCATGTGAATGTTTAGCGAATATATGAGCTACATCCATGTAAGATTGTTTCACCTTATCTTTCACTATTATGCAGACTTAACCGCACGATCACGAACGACAGCATCAGGCGAGCCCCATACATTACGTGCTTCTACTCGGATATTTCTAAAGTTCTTAGAGTTAAGTGATTCAACACCTACCATGGTACGCTTACCATTTTTCCAAGCCTTTACCTTACGTAGCATTTTATTTGCTTCTTTCAGTGCGTCAATTTGATCTTGTGCATTACTCATAATCATTATTCCCATTCTATATTACTTAACGTTTCTAATTTTTTTACTTTGAGCTCTAACTCTCGAACCCGTTCTACTGCAATTGCTACTGCAGGTGGTGGTACCCATTCTTTAGTCCAATCATAATTGGTTTGAATAGCAATATCATGCATTGCTGCTTTATTCTCTAGCATTGTTATTCTTGCTTCAATACCAAAATATACCCATACAGAAAATCCCGCAAGTACAATAAGACTAATAAGATTCTTTAGAGGTATTGTGAACTCTGAAGTTTCGTTTAATTTAGTTCCCATTATATACTCCTTGAATCCTTAACACAAAAAGCTACTGTGCTAATTTTTTCGGTTTTGCTGATAACAGTATAACCAAATACTTTACTTATTATTTTCTCTTGACGTGGATCTTCAGCAATCCGTATAAGCTCTTGTCTACAAAGATCAAGAGATTTATACTGTTGTACTATTCTTGGAATTGGTACAGATTCTGAAGCATGAATGACCATTGCAATTAACATAAAATACATTTTTAGGTTCCTGTGAGTAGAATATACTTACTCATTAATTGATCTCGAGATTCTTCCACACCAAGTGGAATACAATCTACTGGACAAACTTCAACACATTGAGGTTCATCGTAGTGACCTACACACTCTGTGCATTTGTCCGGGTCGATTTCAAATATCTCAGGACCTTCAGAGATTGCATTATTAGGACATTCTGGAAGACAAACATCACAATTGATGCAGTCATCTGTAATAAGTAAAGACATATTTATACTACTATTTTAGTATCAGATATATCTAATTCAGGCCAAGCCTCGTTCACCATATCAGCAATCATTTCATCATCATTCCTAACCTTAAAACCTTCAGGTATATCAACTTCTGGGTAAAGATCAGCAATAGTCTCACCAATCAAATTGGCTTTCCTTGCTGGATCAAAGATACGATCCAGTGGATTGAAACCACTAGGAGCCTCAGGCTCATATTCAGAGCCTGTAGATAAAGGAAGAGGATATTGAGATGATACCTCTGATGGAAATAACACATTCAACTCATCACGAAGCTGCTTGGCATCATCAATTGAGATGGTTAAACTTTTACCATCTTTAATTTTCAACACCGCACCAGGTAATTCAATTTCAATATTTGTAACCATCATTCTTTTCATTTGTTACCTCATTTATGCAGCAGCGGGTGGCGGCTGGGTTGGGGTTGGGCCAGGAGGCTGGAATGTTCCAAAGGGAAATTTTGGAGCAGCTAATGGATCCATTTGAGACCAATCAACCTGCAACGGTAACGGAGCAGAAGGAGCTATTGGGGCTTGCTTCAGCTCTTTATGAGGCGAAGGCAGAGGTACTAATAGATCTAGCTTTTCATTAACATCGGTGTATCTATACCAATCGGGCTTTAAATTAATCCGCTCTGTAATACGTTCTCTTATAATCGCTAAGGCGGCTACAGTAGGGACATACGACTTATATAGGTCTTTGGGAAATTGCCAACTTTTAAATACTCGGGAGGGATCGGGTTTCATTCCACGCATCATCATCTCTACACGTAAATCAGTATAGCGATCATCCAGGTATTTACCCTTATCATAAAAGAACTTTACATGGCCTGCATTCAGGGTAAATCTTTCAGGTAGATTAGCTTTAGTCTCCTCCCAATTAGGGCTCCTAATAGAGCGCTGCAATGAGGATCCGACCATAAAGATTTCTCTATATTCAGCTACTAGGTGCTGGTCGGATAGCTCCATTACGGGTACTAAATTAACTCGGGTCATTTTTTAACTCCACTTCTTGGGCTGCAAGGTACGCAATCAGAACAGGGCATTTATCTAAATGTATATCTATCTGATCAGAGGTATACATTTTACCACACTGCAAGCAATCATATATATCCGCAGCCTTCAATATATATGATGCACCAGCTGGACAAAACTTAGCTTTTAGGTTCATCTATAAAATAACTAATAACATGCCACATGGTCCACATTATACCTAATACAATAGCAGAGCTTTTAATTAGGTGTACAATATTACCAGATGCTGCAACAAATACTAAAGAGGCCAAAACAATTAAAAATGCAACGGACTGCTTCAATGTTGGTCTCTTAAACCATTTTAATACTAATGCCATAATTTACTATCCTTCAAGGTTAAAATGTTCTTGCACCGACAACATTACATCATCGGCTATTTTATTTACTATACTTCTAATTTCAGCTTCGGGGTTTGACTCCATCACATCTTCATCATAAGATTCAAATATCTCATGGAGACTATCATAGATTCCCTCTGCAATAGCACGCTTCATTACAGCATGTTCATTAAGACGCATAAAATTCCAGGTCCTTCATTTGATTCATCACACCGGTACGAATCTCTAATTCAGCTTCATACGCTAGGCGGGATATCATATAGGATTTTAAAGAATCCATATCACAAAACATTTTCTCATAACCCTCAGGCAATTTAACAACAGCGGGCTTTAGATCAATGGCCAATAGATTCATTATAAAGATCCTTTCTTAGCTAAGATTATTCCAAAAACAAAGCAATAGCCAAGGATTATCCAAAGGCTAGCTTCAAAGATACCACTCGCCTCAAAGGCTCGAGACGATTCAAGTATTGATTGCATATTCATCGAAGAGCATTCACATATAGATCTTCATCCATATCCATTAGCTGCAGAGCACAGGTCTGTAAGCATCGCATCATAGCCCTTTGATTAAAGGTAGTATTACGACCATCAGGATAAAAAGCTTTTACTAAAGGCTCAAGCTCCATATCTAACATTACAGATAAGGTAACACGATCACCGTGATGGCCTATATCTAATGGATGGAACTCTTGGTTCTTAGCAGTATTCTTATCAGCGACATATTGCTTTAAATTCTTTGGAAACTTTATATTCATCATAATATTCACTCTTTAAAAATTTATATATCTATTATACTATAGAAACCCTAATAAGGCAACGGGTTAATTAAAAATAAATTAATCACTGCGATCACCCCAGCCATAATCAATCACAACAGGAAAGCGGGGAATGCCATCTACTGATAATTCAAAATAGCGAAGGGTGGCCCAATCGGGACGAGTTTGATTTAGAAGATTAGCTAGACTTTGCTTTGTACCACGAACTCCAGCATTAAACTTTTTACCATCAGAGGTTATCAGATTGAACTTCTTAATACTGCCTGTCCAATTACCTTCACCCTCTTCTGTACCAGTAACCTTATATTCTTCGGTTATAAATTCTTTACGCTTCAATAGATTCTTAGATCGCTTATTCTCATATAAAGCATTAAGGCGGATCATTTGACCCTCATATCCTTCTTGAATGTATTGACCATACACATCATCTAATTCAGCTTGATTCTCAATAAATGAACAAAGCACACGTTGAATACAACACTTACCAATGGCTCTTACGATGCCAGTATATGCAGTATCACGAATCGCAAAGATTTCATCCATCACAGTATCATATACATGGAACTGTACGAGCTTTGCAGATTCTTTTAAATCTTCTTCTGTTGGTTTGGATTTACGCACTAGAGAAACAATCTTATTGAAGTCGTCTCTTAGGTCGTGATTATATAATTCTCCATCTAAAACTAGATTTGGAAATTCTTTAAATGTAGGAGCAAGAGCTTCCCAGATATGAGGTATAGATAAATGAGCTTTGCCTGTGCGAGACCAAAGGCCATCAGCTCGAGCGATACAACGAATACCGTCAAGCTTTGGCTGACATAATATAGGATAATTTAAAGGTTTTTTTAACTTAGCATAATCGTTAGCAAGCATAGGTTTAAAACTAACAACGTTATCAATATCCCTGAGATGGATAAAGTAACCCTTCTCAAGCTGCTTTTTGTGTTTAGCATTTGACTCCGCAACCGCCTGTTCATCTGCTGTCTTTTCATTCTTCTTACCTACATTCTTCGGTTTGGCTATACGCCATTCAGAGACGACTAAATTGCCATCAAGAATACCGGAGACCACACGCCACTGATCATTTTCAAATTGCGCGGTCCAACACCGTATCTTTCCAGTAGTGTCTCTCTTATACAATGTATCTAATGCTTCAATCATATCTAATCACCATTCATACTCAGATAGTTATTTATTGCTTTTATGATCTTATTGACTCATTCTAGCAATATCTTGCGCTTCTTGCTGACTAATAACAGGCACCGCATTACTCTTATGCATCGTAGCAATACCTAAGACAACATCACCCGTATAAACCTTCTTACCTGGTTTAGAACAATTAATAGCTCCTACAGATACTTTACTTGCATATTCAACAACATCTGGTACCCACTTCTTCATAGCAAGACGAGAAGCAAATCCATGCCGTATGACACCATTACAAGAAACGAAAGATTGCTGCCGCTTTAAATCATCAGCTCTTCGCCTTAACATAGCAACTCTAGCAATCTTCTGTCTTCTTGTACTACTCATAATAATATTCCTTCTCAATTAATATACTATTATACCACAGATCAATACAAATAGCAACAACTTTATCCCGTAACTTCCGCAATTAAATCATTAACCATTGTGATCCTAGCACCAAACTCTCGACCCTTAGGTAGAGTAATTCCATCATACTCTTTTAGAGCTGGTCGATGCATTGCAAGAAATGTTCCATTCGAGAGATACTCATTCCCGAACAAAGATGTCTCTGCATATTGAAGAGGCTGCCCAATACAAGTAGCTAGCTCTTTTCTAGATTTATATCCTGTTAATAACATAGTCATAATAAAATTCCTTAATCAAATCGTGATGAGATTTTAGCACCATTACAAGCTGAAAGCGTCATGCCATCAAAATTACCTTGTGTTAGGAACCAATCTAGGTCAACAAGACCTTCTTTCATAATAACTTCTTTAGCTATTACAACGTGGTGACGATGCTCTTTTAGACCATCATCGCGTCTGCGAGTCTTAGGATGCGTTAGCAATTGCTCGATATAGTCCTCGATACATCCGAGATACTTTTCCATTACTTCAACATTAAGTTGAATTGTTTTATTTTTACTCACTGGCCGTACTCCAGAATAATTCATAACGATCCCACCAAGCAGATCTAAAATGCTGAACACCGCTGGTATCATTAAAGAAAGGATCAATATTAAATCCAAATAGATCCAAACCAATTTCTTTGATTTGGTTTACTACTGCATCCCAGCAGCGTGTTTCATCCCATATATGAAGAGCGTAAGGTACAAGCTCCGCAATTTCTTTAGGTGTTAAATCACGATATTCCAATTTCAATTGCTTCATAATTTTTCCTCTTTAAATTTATTAAAAGCTTCAGCATAACCAAACCAACCTTCGACTCCAGCCTCATGTAAACACTTTAATAGGTTAGAATCATATTTAAGCTCAGCTAGCTCTTGAGAAGATACTAGCTCTCGTGCCCGATCAGCCTTAGCCTCTAGAGCTTTATGCCAATTCATTATTATATCCGCTTAACGTCTTAAATTTACGACGACTCTTACAAAATTGCATAGAGCGCTTAAAAAATACAAATTGACCATTAAGAACATTAATATACGCAAATACATGTTCAGCCGTAGCATTCACAAAGTACGTATGATTAGGAGTATTATCTTCCCAAACCGTAACTTCCTGTAGAACTTTAAACATAATTTACATCCTTTATTTCTTAATTCAATATAGATATTATACTATATATTTGACAATAATGCTACAGCTTACTTATACTCATTTATTATAAGCTTATAACTCTTTAACAGGCATTGAGTATTTCCAATATACACCGTCAGTGTCTTTGTAAGGATAAGAGCTACCCTTTATAAAATGCTCCACCCACCTGCGTTGGTGGAATACGTTGTCTTGACCCGATTCTTCATCAAATTTCCAATAATCAGATACATAACATTCTTTTGGATCAAGTGAGTTAATACTATCAGTCCATTTCATATTATTGGACCACAAGAGATAAGCGAGGCTCATCATCTTGATCCATTGTTGAAATACCATTCTGTACAGTACCAAAGCGCTCATCAATCCAATCAGCCGTAACATCGACGCTGTCTATAACACGCTTCTGAATAATACCTTGAATTTCACCACCTTGATTAACATATACAACCTTACCAATGATGTAATCAGTATCTAGATGACCAAAGTCTTTAGCTTTAATAATCATACCAACCTGCATTTCAACATTTGCTATATCAGTATTTTTCATAATTTTCTCTTCTTTTATTTCTTAATTCAATATAGATATTATACCATAAAAGTAGCCTTTTGGCTACTTATTTCTTAGCACGATATGGCATAAGATAGACTATGCAAGACTATGCTTTTCATTAAATTTTGCAAGTAATTTTGCATACCAAGTAGGATTAGCTTCACTCAAAATACAAAGAGGAGATCCAGTCTCATCAAGTGTTCCTAAATAAGTCTCAACATTATGATTCTTAATTAGCTCTTTTAGAAATGATGCCTTAGTAACAATACCCTTATACTTGAAGCGAGCGATAAAAACTTCACGCTGCATTCCGATACGAGAAGGATGTACATTATCAATTCCGTAAACCTCATCATAAGTCTTTGAAGCAGGATATGGACCACGATACATTAGGTAACCACCTTCGTATGTAAAACCTTCTTTGATAAATCTAGTCATATTTTTCTCTTCTTTATTTCTTAATTCAATATATATATTATACTATATATTAGGCGATAATGCCACGTGATTCTTATACCCATTTGTTATATGCTTATAATAATATTGTGTGTGGGCCTTTCTGCATACCATAGTATTATTATACAGCATAAATGAGGAAAAGTCAAGGAAATTATAAATATATATACAAATAAACAGGATGATCCAATGGCCATGACATTACAAGAAGATAGTAAATTAGAAGCTGCAGACCTCAATGGTGACGGAGTCGTAACCGACGAAGAATTAGATAAGCAAGAGCGAATGATTAGACTAGAGAATGAAGATAAGAAAGAAGACGCACAGCGTGAGATGGCATGGTTTGCCTTATGGGGAATGTTACTGTATCCGTTTGCCGTAGTACTTGCCGTGCTAATTGGATTAGATAAAGCCGCTGATATATTAGGCGATATGGCTGGGGTTTACTTCATTGCCGTAGCTGGTATTGTAGCTGCATTCTTTGGCGCTGCAGCAATGAAGTCAAAGGGCGCTTCTAAGAAGTAGATTTTTCATCGTCGCTATCATAAGATACAGCGTCAGGCATCTCATAATCATCATCCGCTAAATTACGGCGGATGACTCCTTCTTGTTCCATGATTTGGAGGACTCCTGAGACGCCTTCTTTAATTCCTGCATTAAAGCTCTCCCGATTAATGTTGGCTTGCATATCGGTTCTCAGACCAATATAAAAGAACATAATGGCGGTTATGAATATCAATAGCATACTGAACCACATTATATCGGTCATATTATTTAAACCCGGTGAATGAATCATTTGAACTATTATTTATAGGCATTGCTGGCGATGACACAACTCCCATAAGATCCTGAGCTGTAGATTCAACATCATACAGCCTCATCTTAGATCGATCTACACCAACCACAAACCTCTTATTAATAGCTAAATCATTATATCGATTCTTCAATTGCTTGACCATTATCTGATTCAGCGACTCTAACTCTTCAGTAGATATCAATGCAAACATTAAATCAGCAGTAGCAGGAAGACCAAAGCTTTCTGAAGTATTTGTAAGATCCACATCCGATGAATCAAAGCCTTCACGATTAACCTGAGTAGCTGTCATAATCGGCACATTAAACTCTACTGCCAAGCCACGAATCTCTTCTGCAATAGACTTGATAAATGTATAAGAATTAATAGCTCCACCCATTCCTTTCATTCGAGATGAAGTACAAATATTAAGATAATCAATAAAGATTATATCAGGCATTATCTTACGCTTCAACTTAATCTCAGATAACAATGCTCTGAAGTGGCCTGTATGAGCTGATCCGGTTGGATACTCTTTTACAATTAACTTACCTTGAGTCTTAGCAGCAATAGTATTCACCTTACTAATGAAATTATCATGCTTCATTGTCTCTAACTTATCAATAGGAACATTCATTAAATTAGCATCAATACGCTCTGCTATTCTTTCTTCTGCCATCTCCATAGTAATGTATAATACATTCTTACCAGCAGATAACGCAGCAGCCGCATTATGGCACATAAACAAAGATTTACCTACACCAGTACCAGCCAAAATAACCGATAAAGATTTTTTAGGTAATCCACCCTTTGTAATTTGATTAAAGTATTCTAAATCAAATGGCACACGCTCTTCTTCTGCATTATAGAAATCAAACCGAGCTTCTGCATCATCGATATAATCGTGACCTACACTTGTATCAAAGGTTACCGATAATGCTTGTTGTAATAGATCAGGCATAGCATCTTTACTTAATTCTTTATGAGTACCATTGATAATATCAATCGAATCCATTACAGCTAAATGCAATGCTCTATCCTGACACCATTGCTCTGTACGATCTACTAACCATTCATCTTCCACAGCATCAACATCGGTCTTCAATAGAGTCTTAGCTTCCTCATAATTAGAAGAGGTATCTAACTCAACTAATAAGGTCTCTGCAGTAGGCAACTTATTATACCTATTAACAAATTTAACTATATCATCAAATACATTACGAGAAACACCTTCAAAATAATCTCTCTTGATAAAGGGAATTACCATTCGAGTATATTTCTCATTCATGCACAAATTACGAATTATCAGCTGTTCCAGATTCAACTTTCTCATCTCCTATCTTATATTTGCCGCTATCGAATGCGCTATGTAATATGTCCTCTAATGCCTTTCCGAGGATATCATGCAAATCAGGATCCTCGGTATCAGACTGCCATGGGTTATCAATGATATCATAATCGAATGATAACTGAGCTGAATCGGTATCTTCTAATACTTCAGCGGATACTTTACCATACAATGCAGCAACACCAAAGAACTTACTTTCGCTATCGGTGATACTAACACCCCAGCGATCGTCGTCCTCCATCGGAATAATTTCATAGAAGCTAGTCAAAATTAATCTCTCCTTCTAGCATAGGTTTAGCCGCGATGGTATAATAACTCTTAACAAACTCTTTAAAATTAGTCTCTTTAAAAATAGGTTCCCAGAAATCAGATGATAATGTATCTTTCTCACGATACTTAGCTCCTTCCATTTCACCACTATCCGTATTAACTTTCTGGTACCACCCATTGGCAGGTTTAGCAACATACGATGCACCTAAGGCAATATCAAGCAATCCAGAGTATTTTTCAATACCACCATCCCATGTAACAGAGATTGGGATCTTGGACTTCTCTTTAACGAACCGAGACTTCTCAACATTAATAATAAAATTATATCCTTTAATCTCTGTACCAACCTTCTCTTGGCGACGACCAATAATCCAGATATTATCTGCAGAGTAATAAATTCCGGTTCCACCTGATACGATTGCTTTCGGAAATAATCCAATCTCTTGATACGTATGATTAACAGCAAGCATTGGGATATCTTTTGTCTTTAAGTATGGAGTAACCATCCTGAATAAACCTTTCAATGCCTTTGCTCTTGACATATCTGCTACAGACTTTTCTGACTTAGCATCTTCTAATTCTTTCTTAGAAGCTAGGTTACCGATAGAATCTATAACAATAATTATTTTATCTTTCCTATCAATTTCTTCTAACTGAGCAACAATATCAAACTTTAATTCTTCTACATTAGCTATTGGCGTATGCAATACTCTTGAAGTATCAATATTAAAGGATTCGAAGTATGCAGCTGGAGAACCGAACTCTGAATCATAGAACAACAAGATAGCATCTTTATGCTCTTCTAAATATGCACCAGCCATCAATAATGCAAATGATGTCTTAAAATGCTTAGATGGTCCTGCTAATACGGTTAACCCTGCTGTAAGCCCACCATCGAGATCACCTGATAATGCAGCATTAATCATTGGAACCGAAGTCGGAGTAATATCCGTATTTTTAAAGATCTTACTTTCAGACAGAACATCTGTAGCTTTGATCTTCGAATTTTTCATTAACTTATCCATTATGGACATATAAATCCCTCATCATTTATTTAAATTACCTTACATATATTATACTACAAATAGCAATAATAGGCAACCCTTATTTACTTACATTTTTATAGGCATATTCAATAGCCCTATCAGCTTCTACCTCGAAAGGTCTTGAACCATACCATGAACCATTATCTCTATCAATTTCTCTACATAATGTAGCAATCTGCGATGATGATATTGGATACTTATGGAATAGAGCCGACATAGCTGTAGATACCATTATCTTATACATACCTGCATACCAACCAGCACCTGAGATGGTAGAATACTGCATTATCAACTTCTTATTAATAAAGATACAATCTCTATAACCATTCCATGATATTGTATTATTGGTCATTTGATCTTTCTGGCGCTGGATTAATTGCTTCTGCATAGACTCTGGAAGACGATCAAAGAATGTCTCTCCTCTATCAACCCATGGCCATTGTTTCATCATCTCATCTGGATCTATAATCTTACCATGATTCTCTATAAAGAAATTATAGGCATCAGGATATACAGCAGGCACATAATACATACGAGACATATCTTTAGTCTGCGGATCTCCATCCTCACCAAAATTCTTATTGATTGCATACCAGAAGTTCTTAATCTGCTTCTTTTCAACCGCACCGCTTAGAGGAAATACAACCCTAAACTTAGGACGCTCTTTGGTAGATGATGATGTACTATAACAAACATATTCATAATCTTTATATTTGTCTAATGCATCTTCGAAGGTGCCTTCATAATCATCAACATCCAAAGCAGCCCATTCACCCCAATACTCTACATTAACATTTGAGCGAGTAGTACCTTCAGCATATACTGCAGGCGATATAAGAGACGAACCAGGTTTAAATTCACCCTGCTTCGGCTTATATCCGACTTTCTTAGATAAGCCTTTCAAGACTGTAACAAACGATTCCCAATCAGGAACCGCCAACTTATTATTAGTCTTATTATCTCTAGTGTATTTAAATATTGTAATTTCAATCATATATTACTCAAAGAATGCTTCCAGCGATGCTGTGGGCGCTGCCTCCCATCCAATAACATCCAGAATAGATGATATCGGCTTGATAAATGTCTTATCGAATTGTATATTATAATCTATATACTGGGAAAGGTCAAGCTCTTTCGGAAGAAAGTTTGGAAAAGATACAACATTCTCTTTAACCGAATTAGGCATCTTAAGATAGGCGAACTTAATACGATCACCAGACTTAATCTCTTCATACTGCCTATTAAGCTTCTTCTCTTTCAATATCTTATTGAATACCAAAGCTCCTCTAACATGAATCGGAGTACCCTTCCGATATGTAGTAATAGGATCTATGTAATCATTTATATTATTACATCCTCTAGGAAACGATACATCCTCTGCAGGTAACTTATTAAATTCATCCTTAAATTCTCTAATGAACTTTTGCATATCAGCTTCGGTAGATTTCATAATAATCTTGAATGCATCTTTTAATGCACTCCTAACCCTTGTAGGTGTAGATGACTTAACCGCCTCGATACCCATAATCTTTAACTTAGGTTCACTTAATCTTACACCTTCATCATCCAATACATTCAATATATAACGCTTCTTAGCTGTCCAGATACCACGATCAGCTATTACTTCTCTATCCATTTCCAACCTATGGGTAAATCCATTAGTAATATCATACATCTCATTATGGGCTTTTGTTATCTTATCTTTAAACTTCGACCCACATATATTGTCCAGGAAATCAACAGGATTCTTAGGCTTATACTTATCAATAACATCGGTCATTGCAATATACACCGAATCAGTATCAATCGCCACAACATAATCTTTAGGAGATTCATTCTCCATTACCATATTCATAAATTCATTAGCGGCTCGCTCAGCCCATTTGATAGTAAGCTGACCCATCAAAGTAATTCCTTCAGCAATACGAATATCAAAGTATCTAAAGTGGATATTAGCCATTGCACCATATAAAGCATTCAAGAGGATCTTCTGAGCCATCTGCTTGGATTTATTAATACTAATAATCTTTTCTAACCTTATTATCTCGGCTTTATCGGTTACCCCTTGAATATCCTTTTGACCTTGAATCATTACTTGCTTTGATTCTTTACGCTCTGCATATATATCGGTAATTATCCGAGGAATTAACCCAACATCATCTACACCGAAATATGTACCATTAGCCACACAAGGAAGATCATATTCTGCCGATACTCTTTTATGTAATAAAGAATCTACATTGAATGAAGGTTCCGATATATCAGACCTAATGGTTTCATGCGACATATTATACTGAACAATTATATTCGGATAAAGAGAGTTAACATCGAATGATGCAATCCAAGAATGCATTCCTACCTGAGGATCTTTAACATAACCACCTGCATATGAGGTCTTCTGGTTATTCTTCTTAGGAGGAACTACCATCTTCATACCTATCAATCTACGATATATAATGGAATCCCAAACACCAACAGTACCAAAGGCATCTATAAAATTAACACCAGCGGTATATGCCACCATCAAAACAATAGACATGAGGCCTAGCTTATCATCCATTCTAGGAATCAAATACGTATCTTTAATATTATATTCTATAAACTTCTGATGATCGGTATTAGCCAATTCAACAAGACTTCCATATTCGGATATATCTAACTTACGCTCACCTAATACAACATCAGCAATATGATCTAACTTATAAGATTCTTGCTTAGGAAATTGCAATGCAAACTTTTTAAATACATCCATATAATCTATAATAGACACACCGAAGATATCATAATATTGCTCTTCGCGGCCCATAATGGTTACCGACTTAGCTGTAACTTTCTTCCAAGGAGATAGCCTAGCGGAATGATTTCCACCTAATACATTATTAATACGATTAATGATATAAGGCATATCGAATAATTTATTATTCCAGCCTGTAACAATATCTGGTACATTTATAGGGGTTTCCCAATGCAACAAGAAGCTCTTTAATAATTGCTCCTCATTAGCGCACTTGAAGTAGCATACCTCATATTCCGACTTCGATGGATCAAAATCACCCAATCCCCAAGTATAGAAGGTATCATTAATAGAATGCTTTAATGTAATGGCATTAATTGGAAATGCAGCAACATCAGGTTTCGGAAATCCATCAGTAGCATGCACCTCAATATCAATAGACGTTATATTAATCTTATTGATATCGAACTTAATGTCTGTAGGGAATTCGGATGATATGTATTGAGATACGTAATTGGTCATACCATAGATTTCAAATCCTTTAACCCCTGTATGGGTATCCGTGAAATCTTTAGCAGCCGA
>TARA_R110000772_G_scaffold261363_2_pt1 | contig 15945 bp, 14 predicted proteins | sample TARA_R110000772 | Tara Oceans TARA_R110000772 (sample SAMEA4397948) | marine metagenome | biome: Polar Biome; feature: [SRF] surface water layer (ENVO:00010504); material: water (ENVO:00002006), including particulate matter (ENVO:01000060) such as... | depth 5 m | reverse complement strand
GCAGTACCTGGAGTTAAGAAAAGATATGTAGGTATTTGTAAACCAATTAGTGTAGATATAACAAATCCTAGTATAAGGCTGTATCAATGAGTTATCTTAAAGAATTATATAGAAATATACGTAATATAAAATTAACTAAAGTAGATATAATGTATTATGAATTTTTATGTTATATACTTTTATTTACTATGTTATTGAGTATGTGTTCATGAGATGTTATAATTGTGATACAGAATTAATTTGGGGAGGAGACCATGACTGTGATGAAGATACAGAAGAGTATGCTATTGAAACAAACATGTCTTGTCCTAACTGTGAAACTTTTTATTTAATTTATACACCAAAACAAAAGGAGAAAAAATAATGGAAATATTAGTATGGTGCATTATCATAGGATTAATGCAAGCATTATAAAATGAAAGAACTAAAAAAGCATACACCTTATAAGACTAAAGACTGGTATCTTAAATGGATATCTTCTTTAATTCTTATTGTAGGAATACTTTTTACTTCTCATAATATCTATCCTTTAAATCTATTCATTAGTTCTATAGGTTTATTAGGATGGACTATTGTGGGGTTTGTCTGGAATGATAGAGCTATTATGATTGTTAATGCAATCTCTTTAATAATATATTTAAATGGAATAATAAATTACTATGTCACTTAATGATAAACAAGAAAAGTTTGCACAAGCTTATTGCTTAAATAGAAATGCTACTGAAGCAGCACGTTCAGCTGGATACTCTAAAGAGTCTGCTTATAATCAAGGGTATCGTCTTCTTCAGAACGAAGAAGTACAAGAAAGAATAGCTGAGTTAGAAAAAGAATTAACTACAGATGTAGATGTTGTGTCTGAGATTGAAGCTCAGTATGTAGCAGCTAAAGCAAACAATAATGGGAACAGTGCATTAAAAGCTTTAGAACTACTGTCAAGAATAAGAGGAAATAAAAGCGATAAAGAAAATATAAATACTCCTGAGCAGTTAGAGGAAAAGATTGTATCTTCTTTAAAAATATTAGGTAAAGAAAAAGTAATAACATTATTAAAAAAGTGTGACTTTATCTAAGACTAAATACAATATATAAAACTACACCTACTACTCCTAAAAAAAATATACAACAAGCACCTATAATAGTATTCTCTATCATACGTCTTTGTTTTCTTTTAGCTTCAGCAATAGCTTCTTTCTTTTTTAATCTTATGTCTGCTTGAATACGAAGTACTTCATTCCAAGCATTAGGACCATGAGAATAATTTACAAAAGTTCTTAATTCTTTTTCCATTTGTTCTGCTTGTTTTTTTGCAGCATAAGTTTCTAGTGCTTCTTCTTCTACAGAACCAAATATTCTACCTTTACTTTTTTTATGTCCTTCTTTAACATCTTGTATTGCACCCATCCACCTGCCTAAATCCTTAGACATACTTTCTACATCACGACCAACTGAGAATCCTTTCTTAATTGCGTTGAATGCTGTGGTTGCTGCTGCAATAGCAGTGATTGGGTCCATTTACTCCTCATTGTTTAAATTTTATTCTATATAAAGCTCATACAGTACATGTAAAAGCTTTTTAGTTACAATCATACTAGCTACTTATAAGACCAAACCCATGGTCTTGGTATACCTTCTACGCCATTATCGACTGTATCGAGGTGTATGAACCTACTTTTATGGTCTCCATGCTGCTTAACACCTATACCTGTGAACCCAAGCTCTAATGCAAGGGTAAGAATAGCATGTGCTTTCTCACCAGAGCATACAATGTCTACAGCTTTACCTAAGATGTGAGCAGATTTCTTTGAGCCACCTATTCTTTCATTATGTTCAGGTGTTCTATATCCAGAACTAATAACCATAGGTTGATTAAGCTTCTCTCTTAGAAGAATTAACTTATTCATAAACTCTTCCATCATCTTAACTTCACCAGTACCTTTACATCTTAGCTCTTCTTCTGAAAAATACTTCCATCTTTTATTATTCATTACTTTATTACCTTTCCCATTCCTCTGAGAGCTGAACCTGCACCTTTACCTATAGAATTTTTATTCATTCTAATCTCTACAAAACCACCTTCATTAAATTTATCAGTTCTAAATTTATCTAAAGGTGTAATTTTAGTTTTTTTAATTCTAAAAGGTTTTTTATTTAATTGTTTTGTTCTATATTGTAATGCTTCTTTTTTAGCCTTACCTCTTTTAGGACCATCTTCCATCTTATTAACTTTTAAAAGTCTATTTTTTATTCTAGCATCACGTCTATTATCTTTCTTTTCTTTTTTAATTTTACCACTAAATCTTCTTTTAATTACGCCTAATAAACCTTTATCTTTTTTTAAAGGGTCTCTTTTAGTAGATTTAGCTCTAACAAAACTAGGAGTTCTCATAGCTTTAGCATCTGCTGCTTTTGTAGTGCTCTCTCCTTTTTTTACTTTAAAGATATTAGTAGTAGGTCTTTTAGGATTAACTTGTGCTCTTAACTTTCTATTAATTTCTTCTTTAGTTATTTTTTTACCACCCATATCTATAGTCTTAGGCATTTTTTCAGCTGGCTTATTATTTTTAACAGTCTTAACAGGCTTAGCATCTTTACCTTTAGCAAAATCAGCATAGTCAGACCTTTTACCTAATCCTTTTAGTCCAGCTCCAGCTCTAATATTATTTGGATCTGTAATATCTTTATTCATCTCCATTATTTCTTTAATACTTTTACCAGTTATCTTAGATATTTTAGATAGAGTATCCTTAGGATCTATTCTAAAACTTCCAGTAGTTTTTGGGTACTTCATTGTATTCTCCTTTGTTCCTTTGTTTGCAAAAATTGTTTTATATACTTTACTTTTTTTATTCTTAATAGGTTTTAAACTTATATTAGGATCTGTTCTAACTAATCCTTGTCCTTCAGTAAGACCTGTAGTTAGAGTAAGACCTTCACCTTTACCTCTACCTTTACCTTTTAATGTTTTTAAATAACGTTTAGCTATTTTAGGTGGTTTTTTTGTTTTAGCCATTAGCAGATCTCCTTATCATATCATCTATTTTACTTTCTAATCTATCAAATCTTATTAATAGTTGTTTTAAATCGTCTTTAACATCTTCTTTAGTAGCATAAGTTAATGCCATATTCTCTCTTGTTTCTGAAAGCTCTTCTTTAACTTTATCAATAGCACTTGAAGTAGAACGAATCCACCATAAAAAACCACCTATTGCCATGGTTAAAACTGCATTCCATATCATAGTCATATCTGCCATTAGCTTTTTCCTTTAATATAAACGTAAATCAAAATCTTTTTCACCTGGTTCTTGTAGTTGTTTATAATAATTATATTCATTATTATTATTAAAATCTTTTTGTATTTGTTCTAGTTCAGGTAATATTTCTTTATAAAAACCAGTATCTCTTTGTGTTCTATATGCTATATTATTTAGAGTAGTTCTAATTCCTTTTGTACTTGGTTGTAAGTTTGCAGGAACTACATAATATCTAGGAAGTTGTTGTGCACTTTTTATAATTGTATTAAACTCTGCAGGTATATTTCTATCTCTAGTAATACTATTAGTAATTTGTCTATCTGTTAAACCAGCTGCTTGAGCTGCTATAAATTTTAATATAAGACTATTACGTGCAGCTTGATCTGTTTCTAAAGATTTTCTATAAGCTTTTTTAATTGTATCTTTATCTAACTTTGTAAACTTATCTAGTTCTTGTTTAAATATAGAGTTAGCTCCTTTAATAATTTTTAAATCAGGTGCTATTTTATATCTAAAAGATAACATAGGTTCTACAAAACCTAAAGGTACACCTGTAGTTTTTATTATTTCAGTAAAAGGGTCTCTACTAAAACCACCTTTTTCTGATAATGATTTTCTTTTTGGATCAGTATCAGTTGCTGCTTCATATTCGTTTAAAGCTTTACGAACATTATCTATATCTACCAAAGTACCTGGCATTAATAAACTGTATGCAGCAGATGTTAAAGCTTTAGTATAATTAATATAAGCAGGATCACCTATATCAGCAACCTTTCTACCATATTCATCTTTACCTTCTAATACATTTAAAGCTGCTTTTAATACCATAGTAGGACCTAGTTCTTCCCATAATTTACTTCCAGCTGCTTTAGCTCCAGCTTTAATACTATCTTGTAATGATACATCATCTTGATAAAAATTATTTAATACAGAATTAACTGTAGTAGTAATAGGACCCCAAGTATCTAACCTACTCCAATTAAATACTCTAAACTTTCCTGTCTCAGGATCTTTTCTACTCATAGGTATATTCATATCACCTTGAGCATAATCAGGTTGACCAATAATTCTCATTCCTTCTTCAAAAGAATAAAGATTTTTAAATTCTTTACCACCTGCAATAATAGTATTTTCTTTAAAGTCTTCATCATTTTTTAAATAAGCATATGTCATAGTACCTACAAGAGTAGGACCTATACCTAAAGCTGCTATAATAGAACCAAGTCTTTGAAGTCCTGCATTATATTGTGCTGCTCCTAACTCACCATTAGAATCACTTTGTAATTTTATTCCTCGTTTTATATCATGTATAGCTGTACCAAAAATATTTTTAGTAGTACGTACTTGTTCTGCTTTATATCCTAAAAAGTCAGCTGTAGGAAATCTTCTCATAACCTTAAAAAATTTAGCTAACTCACCATAGTTATCCATATGTGCTCTTACTTTACCAGCAGCATAGTTATCTAGATAAGATATAGTAACACGAACTCCACCATCACCTATAAACTCATCTGCTATATCATCAGGTTCTATTGGAGCATTTAAAGATTTGCCTGCTCTAGTTGCATCTTCTAAATTAGTATACTTACCTAGTATAGTAGGATCATCTTGTAATATTTTAGCATATCTTTTACGTTCAGCAAAGAAATTATATGTTCTCCAATAATCATCCATTAATTGATATCTATCTAAAATCCATTGTTGTCCTCTTTCAGCAGTTGATTTTAATTTTTCTAATGTAGTTTTATTTTTATCTCCTTTAACTATATTATTCATATTAAATCCAGACATAGGATCTAAACCAGCATCTGCAAACTGTGCTCTTAAATCTTGAGTTCTTGTACTTTGTCCTAACAATCCCATTCTAGATTGTCTTTGCATAAAATTATTTAATTCAATATCATCAAACTTAGATAGTCCAGTAAATACTTTATTAGCTTCTTTTATTGCACTAACACTAAAGTTACCTGAACCTAAAGATTTTAAAGCAGCACCAAAAAAGTTTCTAGGATAACCTGCTAAACGTAAAGCTGTTACATTCATTCTACTAAATGCTTGAAGACCCATTAATGTTTTTAATGCAGGATTAGTAATTTCTTTAGAATAACTATTACCTTCTTTAATTGCTTTAACAATTTCTGTAGGTGCATATATTTCTGTTACTTGACCTTTTTCTGTTTTTCTTGAAGGTACATTAATTCCTTCTGAATATTTAGGTAACTCTGAAATATTACTTAAAGGTTCATATCCTGCAGGTATATCACCTTGTTTACCTGTAGTTAAATTAACAGGTTTAATTAATACATTAGGTAATTGTCCTTCTTTAGCTAATGCTGTTACTTTAGTTTCATACTTAAAATTCTCTACGTTCTCCATTAATTTATATAATGTATTGACATAATTTTTATCAGGAGTTCTGTATTCTCCTAATAAACTTCTTATCTCTGGAGGTAACTCACCTCTCTTATAAAATGTAGCTCGTGTTGCAGCATTTCCTGTATTTCCTCCTTTTAAATTATCTATATCTTTAAAATATAAACTTGAAGTATCTAAAGCAGGATCATCTCCTCCTAAAGTTTTTAACAAAGATATTTCATCTGCTGCATGTTTATCTAAAAAAGATTCTACTAATCTATCAGCTTCTTTATCCATATAATCTTTTTGTACTTTCTGTAAATCATCCATGTTTTTAATAACAGGCACATTTAAATCTTTTTCTAATTTTATTTCTATATTTCTAGCTTGACCTCTTAGTCCTAGTTCCCTATTAGATATCTTTTTAATTGTATCTAGTTCTGTAGGAAAACCAGCGTCATTTCTTAATTCTATAGCTTTTTGTATTTCTCTTGCAAATTTTGCTGGTTGATATGTTCCTACTAAACTATCATCAGCAGTATCTAACATATCTGTAAAAAATTTTTTTGCTTTTACTATTCGTTCTGGATAATCTTTATATATTCTAGATCTCCAAGAAGCATTATCATGTATTTCATATTGTCTATTAAGATGTAAATTAGCTTCACCTCTTTTTTGTCCTTTACCCATACTATTTAAAATTGTAGCATGTAAGTCAGATCCTTTTTCTATTAGTCCTACTTTTATAGATTGTTCTTGTATTCTATTAATATCTTTTCTCATTTCAAATAAATTTTTTATAAACTTTTGAGGTATAACTCCAATAGGATCTTCAGTAAATCTACTAAATTCTGGTTGTACTTTATTTAAATTAATCATATGAGATAATCTAGAAATATTATTAGCATCTATTGGATTTGTAAACAATGTTCTTTTACCTCTAAGAATCATATCAGATATAGCATTAACATAATCTTGTTCTAAATCTGTCATCTTATTATATGTACGACCATCTTTAGTTTTTATAGTTTCTTTTAATTTATTATAAGTATCTATTTTTCTTTTTAAAGGTCTTTTAATTATTTCTCCTACAGCATTTTTAGCTATACGTGCACCATGTATTTCTGTAGGAAGACCTGCAGTTTGAGAAAACCATTCATCAAACCAACTAATATTTTTAGGTCCTACTGTAGCAACAGGTTTAAATGTATGTGTTGTACTAGTTGTAGTTCTATTTGTTACGTTTGGATTTTTAGGACCATACTTTCCTTTAGCTACAAAGACACCACCTTCTTCTTCTTTAACATATTTAAACATTTGTTTTAATTGTCTATTTAATTCTTTATTAGTTATACCTAAAGGTTTATATTTATCTATTTTAAAACCATCACTAGTAGCTGTTATTTTTTCTATAAAATCAGACCTTTCATTATTTTTATCTTGTAGCCATCCTTTTCTTTCTTCTTGAGCAACAGGAACATATTCTGTTTTACCTTTTAATTTAACTTTTTTAGGCTCACCTGTATTAATAATTAAAGTTCCTTTACTATTTAATGTTTCAGCTATTCTATCTATTTCATATCTAGCTTGATTAGGTTTAAGTTTGCCTATCCAATTACCTGCTAAAATATAATCTTGATCTCCTTTAACTAAACCTGATTCATCTATATATATATTTGACTTAGGTGCTTTATTTCTAATTGTTTCTAATTCATACATACTAATCTTAGGCGAAGCATTAAGTTCCTCATCTTTAACTATATTCTTAATAATTTTATTATCAACTAATCTTCTTTCAGGTACATCATTATAAGGTATGTATATATCTTTTTGTTCGTTACCTTTTTGTTTTAATATATTTCGACTATCTATATTATCTTTACCAGCAATAAGAAATCCTGTAACATCTTCTCCAGATTTAAAAACTTTTTTATCTGGCAGTATCATGTACCTATCCATATCAACTCCTAATTGTTTATTTTTAGGTTGATATTCTACTATTTTTCCTGTGTCACCTTTATCATTAATAATAACTTTATCACCTGGCTTATATATTTTAGAAGAAGTTGACGTACTTAAAGGCATACCTCCATCATCAATCTCATTACCTTTATTTGTTTTTCTTACTGCTCCTATATGTTTTCCTGGTCCCCATAATAATATTTTTCTGTTTTTATTTTTAGCTTGTTCTTCTCCATTTATTCTTTTTTCAGTTTTTATATCTTCTTTTAATGTTTTATATAATTGTCTATGAGGTTTAACATCACCTTTAATAGTTTGATTTTGAGCTAGCTGAGCTTCTAAGTCTTCATCAATAACAGAACTAACACCAGCATTTTTTTTAGCTTTATTACTTTTTTGTTCTAGGTCTTTAATAGTAGTTAAAACTAATTCTTCTTCATCTAAAAATTGTTTAGCTCTTTTATTTCTTAATAACTTTTCACTTCCTAAAGTAAAGGCTGCTGGAGCTGCTCCTATAAACGCACCTAATCCTGTAGCTATTAATGTTTGTACTTTATCATACTCATAATCAGGATCTACTGTTCCTTTAAAATCTTGATACATAATATCATATATACCACTGTAAGCAGCACCTGCTGGCATTCCAACATAAGCATGTTGTTTAGCTTTTTTTCTTCCTATCTTTTTACTAGCTTCTTTAAATTGTTTTTGAGATAAAGCTTTACTTTTTTTTGCAGCACTTTTCTTAGTAATTTCTTTTTTTAATAATTCTTTAAAACTATTTCTTGCTATTCCTCCTGCAACTTTACTTCCAAATTTAGCAACTAATCCTGCAGTACCTAATGTTAATAGAGTTGGTAAATCAACAACAGACCAAAAAGCTCCACGTAAAAAACCACGCATAGTCCAATCAGAGTTTTCATATTGTTCAATAGAATCTGCCCATGCTTTTTGTACATCTTCAGGCATATTTCTTTTAGCATCATAAGTAGTAACTCCTAAACTAGTATAATTATTTCCTAATTTAGTATGTCTATTTAATAACCATGTAGCTAAATCATCTGTAGTACCATCTTCAATAGTCCAATCTTCACCTTTTTCATAAGCATATATTTTTTTTGCACTATTTATAAACGTATTATTTTTTCTTAACTCATCTTCAGTAAATTCTTTTGGTTCTTCTTTTTCTTTTAACTCATCAGATATAGTAGGTTGATTTGTTTTTTGTATATTTCTTAAATCTCTTTGACTTATTGGTTGCCCAAACAAAGTATTTAAATCTTTTTCTTTTTCTGGTTCTACAATAGGTTCTTGAGGAACAACTGTTGGTTTAGGTTGTACTCCAGAAAAAAAACTTTTAGGAAGAGTTTTAGGAGGAGAGAAAAAACCTTTTAAATTTAAATTAGATTTATTGTCTGACATATTTATTTTTAAACTTTCTTTAATTAAATTAAATTTTACCTAACTTTTTTAAAGAATTTTTAACTGCATTAAATGATGCTTCATCTTTAAAAATTTGTTTATTATACTTACCATTACTATCTATAGATCGATTATATAAGTTTAATATTCTATCAACTTGACTACTATTTATATTTTTTTTGTAAAAAGATTCAGCATCACCTAAGGCATTTGTAGTTATAGAATTAAAAATAATAAGAGGTAAACCACTTGATCCTGTTTTTTGAATATCATTAGTTAATAACTCTATACCTTCATATGGATCTCTACCCATAGCTATATTAGCTATATATGCTTTTCTTCCTTCATGTAAAGCTCTGTTATAAGCATCTAACATTCTTGGATCTGCTAAATCACCTCCAATATACTTACCATTATTATCATATAATGCGTTAAATCCACTTTGAATTCTTTTCATTAATGCAGTCATATTACTTGCATAATCTTCAACACCAGCTGCTTTTAAATCTGCAGCAATTTTATTAGTATTATAGTTATAAAGCTCATCAATCTCTTTAGCTTTTAAATATTCATCAGATGTATTATTTTTTCTAGTTTCTTCTAATTTTAAATAATCTGCTGTTGCTATTGCCTTAGAATATAAAGAATCATTTTTTATTTTTGCTATATCATTTAGTATTCTAGCTCTTTCGTTTTCATTTTGTACATTTTGTAATTCAAATTGTTTTACTTTTAATTTATAATCTAAAGAATTTTTTATCATTTCAGCATTAATATTACCATTAGCTATAGATTTTGACGTATAATTATTTAAAGCATTAGAAACTTTTGCTATTTGATTTGCATTAGACTTTAAATCTATCTCATCTGCTTTTTCCAGTAAGCTTGCATAATTTGATTCTACATCTAATACACCAGCAGCTGCATTAAATTGATCTTGTAAGTTTTGTTCTATTAATTGATTATATGCTAGTCTTCCATCTCCTACAGCATCACCTACACCAGATAACATTTGAGCTATATTTTGTGCAAAAGAAGCATTAGGATCTAAACTTGCAGCAGCTTTACTTATTCCTTTTCCTTCTATAGCTGCTTGAGCATAACGATCTCTTTTTTCTTGTTCTATATTATATTCTGATTCAGGATTTTTTTGATCTCTAAATGTATTTATAATATCTGATTTAGCTAATTGATAAGGACCACCTTCTTTAGTTATACTATCTCTATATGTATTTGTAAATTGTATATCTTTACCTCGTTGTATTGCTTCTGATATTTGAGGATCAGAAGAAGGTAACATTTTATTATATAAGTTCTTTAATTCTAATGCTTCTGTATCAACCAGGTTCATATCAGTAGTATCTATGCTTGCACTAGTAGCTGGAGCTACAGGTTCTGTTACATTATAAAGATCTATATTTTCGTCAGGAACATCATCTGATCTTAAAACATTTATCATACCAACTGCAGAATTATCTATTTGTTCATTCTCTCCTTCATTATTATAAATACTTACTAACCCACCTTGATTAAACATTTGTTGCATTTGGTTTTCTTTCATTAATCTTTCACGTTCCATAGCATCTATTTCTTCATAAGAAGGAAGAGGTCCAGCAGCAGCACCTGTTGCAGACTCAGTCATAACTTCATCTATTCTAAAAGGAGCTGTTTCAGCAGGTAAAAAATCTTCAGGTAAAATAGATTCCATCTCTCTTCTTAGTGTACCACCTACACCATATCTATTATAAAATTCTTTAGGATCAAGTTCTCCTATTACTTGTCCATTTTCATCTATTTCTTGTCCTTTAGCATTAGCTTCATATCTAGTTCTAAAACTAGCTTGTACAAGATCTTCCATTTGTGTATTCTGACCCATTGAGTTTTCTATAACAGAAGCAACACCACCACCTTGACTAGCCATACCAAAAGCAGCACCTAAAGGTTTACCAGTAAATTGAGTATATGCTCCCATACCAGCTCCACCTAATTGTAATAATTGATTAGCTACTGAAGGTGTAGCTTGATATTGTGTTGATGTTTGATAGGTAGATGGTTGAAACGGAAAACCTCTAACTACTGCAGAGTATTCTTGTAAAGCTCTAGTTGGAAATTCTCTTTCTTCCATGAACTGTCCTTTAGCTAAATCTAAAGCCATTTGTTCTTGTTGTCTATCTTGTTCTCCTAACTGTTGTTGTACAGCTATATCTCTTAAAGCTTGTTGTGGTATAGTCTGTCCTAACTGAGCAAACTGTTGTCCTTGTTGTAACTCTCTAGTTTTCTGTGCTTCAAAGGCAGCTCTACCTTGTGTATATGCATTAGATAGTCCTCTTTCTTGTATATCACTTAATTGTTCTTGTAAAGAATCTCTTGCCATTCCTTCTGCAATAGCTTGTCTTGAACCACCAAAAGGTTGAGAAGCAACTGCTTGAGCAGCTATTCCAGGTGCTATCTTAGATTCATAATCTTCTACAGCTTTTCTTTTAGCTTGATCAACTACAGCTTGTTGATATGGATTCATATACTGTTGAGCTACATCTCCTGTAAACTGTTGTCCTAATCCTTCAACAGCAGTTTTAGCTCCTTGAAAATAAGGAGTTGCTTGTGCTACTTGAGTTCCTGCAAGACCTGTTGTTTGTGCTCGCATTGCTTCCATTGCTGCTGTTTCTTCAGGTGTATAACCTGCTATCTGTGGTCCTGTATATGCTTGATAAGATGCTCCTGCTTGTTGTGCTTTAGATTTCTCTAATATATCTTTTATAAAAGGAGCTAACTCTGTAGGAAATGCAGTTGTAGCAACTGTTGCTCCTGCAGGTGAAGGTTGTGTTGGAAATCTAGGTGAAAATATTGACATTCTTTATTCCTTATCCTCTCATTAATGATTGTAATGCTTTGTTACCATCTATTCTAGGTTGATGTGTTTTAGTACCATAAGCCATTTGTCTTAAACCTTCTCTAAAGTTATCTACTTTTTGAGCTCCTGCTCTAGCAGAACCATTACCTATTAAAGCCATATCAGGTGCAGAAATAACATATTCTTCTTCACTTATCTTCATAATCCCTGTTGGTTTTTTTCCTGTTTTATCTGTAATAAGCATTGTTTCACTATCACTCATACCATCTGATTGAGAATTTACAGTATTAGGAACCATACCATTAGCAAATTGTTGATTTTGTCCTATGGCATTATTTATAATAGTTGATATACCACCACCTTGTGCAGCAGCTAACTCACCAGGTTTTCTACCTGATTCTGTTGTATAAGTAGCAGTCTCAAACTGTTGAGCATCTTGTAAAGTATCTGCTCCACCAGCCATTCTTAATACAATATCTTTTACAGTTTCTGGATCATCTGCATATTTATATACATAGTTATACATAACAGGATCTTCCATAGCAAGTCTAGCAAATTCTGCAGCAGTTCTTTGTTCTCCTTCTATCTTATCGGTAAAAGCTTTAGCAGCTCCTCTTGCATCTTGTTCTAATTTTTTAGCATCAGCAAAAGTATTTTGAGCAGTTGTCTCTGCTCCTGCTGCTACTGCTGCTTTACCTATATCTCCATAGGTTAAACCTTTAATAGCATCTGTACGTGCAAAATCCATTGTACTATCTTTAGCACTTTCAAGAAAACTTTTCTTTGCAGATTCTTTTGCTAATTCAGAAGTTCCATACTCTCCTGATAACTCTGCACCAGATACAGGAACTAAATTAGGATCAGCATTTAATGATCCACTTAGTGTAGGTGAAAACTGATCACCAACAGCTCCTAATGCAGCTGAAGCAGCTCCTGATGTAAGTTTAGATGGATCTAATAAATTTTTAGTAACACCTGGAACTCCTTTAGATAAAGCAGAACCAAGATAACCTTTACCAAATCTAAGAGCAGCTTTTCCATAAGGACCCAGACCTGCCATATTAATCTTTAAACCTGCTGGACCCATTGCATAAGTTAATGCTAATTGTATTGCAAGATTTTTAAGAAAACTACCACTGTCTCCACTACCTAAACCACCTAATGCATCTCCTATACCACTTAATCCACTTGAAACAGCTTTACCAGCTCCACGTAAACCTTTACTTACAGATCTACCTGCTTGTTTAATAGGCTTAAAAGGATTAAATCCACCAAATGCTTCTGTTATAGGTAATGTTTCTAGTCCACCACCTCCACCATATTTTCTTTCTACAACACCTCTACCCATAAGAATATCTTTTTGAGTAATTCTACCATCACCACTTAAATCAGGAAAACCTCCTTGTGCATTATATGAAACTGGTGCTGTAGATTGCATCATTTGAGGTGACCTCATCTGAGGTTGTTTCATTTGTCTCATCTGTTGTAATGCCATAAGATTAGAAAGACCATCATCTCTCCTGACATTTTGCATCATATTATTCATTTGCTGTATCCTATTTAATTGTGGTTGTGGTTGCATCATTATTATTTTTTCTTCCGTAGTACTTGGTTAGGTGAGTAAGGGTTAGACTGTGCTAATGTATTATTAGCTACAAAAGTATTAGTCTTAGGAAAATCTTTCATAACAGTACTTAGTTTATCTAAACGATTTACATTAGGAATAACCATACCTCTATTAACTAAACCAAAGTAGGTACTAGAAGGACTGTTTAAGATTTTAAGATAATCTTGTTGTGAGTATTTGTTTTTCATATTAGTTTAAATTTTCCCATGCTTGTGTTGCTGTTGTACTAACGTATCCTTTAAATTTACCTGCTGATGCTGCATATGCTATATCACCTTTCTTAGGTAAACCTATATCTGTTATAGTTACAACAGCATATATATTAGTAGAAGGTTTTCTATTTACTTCTTGGTCTCTTGTATCTAACTGATTAATTAAAGCTGCTCCCCATTGTTGGACATAACGATAAAACTCTTTAGCATCATCTTCTGTTTGTACAAATCTTGGTAACTCTGGATATCTAGCCATTATCTTCTACCATCTGGTTGTATAGCTAAACGTATTGAACCCCATCTCCAGCTTGTATTCGCTGCATTACAGGATACTCTTACTCTACCTTGTCTACCTCTAGCTCTCATATCTATCTTAGTTGTTGCATTAGTAATAACATGAGGTGGATTAGGTTTCTCTCTTGATGTTCCACTTTCAGGAAAATCTTTAGTCTTAATTGAAAAACTTAATGAACCATCACTTATATCAAAGTCAGGAATAATTCTACTTAGAAACATTATATCATTACCTGACGCTATATCAAAATCTGCTGATTCAATAAAGGAAGGTTGAGATACACCATCTGCTGTATATACACCATCAGGTTCATTGTTATATAAGTTATTAGCAGTACCTACTGTACCTGTTGTTATAGTATTACTAAATACATTCTTATCTGCAAAGGTTGTAAAGATACTAGAACCTATTGTCCAGTAATTCTCTGTAGGAGAATAGATAACATAGCTATCACATTCAGTAGAGTTAGTAGAAGGATATAACCATATAACTTCTTTAAACTCAGAATTAATACCACAGAATATTTTATCTTTCTGGTCCATGTTTAATCTATCAAATACAAATCTTCTTACAGTACAATCTAAATTTTTAACTTGTCCATCAAACATATAGAAGTTATCATGTCCCATCCATATAGATGCACCATCATAATCTATTGCTGCATGTGGTGCTATCAACCCACAATTAGTACCTAACTGATTAAAGTTAAATATAAAAGGTGGACCAACAAAAGACATAGCCCATAAAGAATTATCTGTCCATATATTAACAGCATTACGTGACCTCTTAGCTCCTATTATTTCTGTACCATCTGTAAGAATTACTTCACCTGAAGTAGAACTAATAGAAGGAACAAAGTTTGTATAGTCTTCTTGATTAGACCAACGTACAGTTAAAGGGTCAAATGTTCCTGTAGGTGAGGCTGTTGTTCCAAATTGATTACTTCCTAATGCAATTAAATGTCTATCATTAGGAGATACTATAATAGAGTTTACAGTTGTTGGTGTAGAGTTTGTAGCACCTGAAACTTTAACAGCTCTTAAAGGAGTTGTTGATGCATCAGCATCCCAATAATATATAGTTCCTTTTCTTCTATTAGCAATTACATCTTCACCAAAGTTATCTAAACTCCACTGTGTTATCTGACTAGAAAAATCACTAGCTCCAATAGATGTAGGACTATTCCATGCTCTTCCTCCTACTGTACTTACACCTGCATTATATGAACCTGCTCCATAACCTAAACCTGCAACTGCATTATCTACACCATTAGTTAATAAATAATGTATAGTACCACCACCTGTAGATGATTGAGCAACACTAGATGTAGTAGCAACATCAATAGCAAAAGTATTAGCATTAATAACACTTACAGGATATGTATCTGTACCTAATAATATATTACCACCAATGGTAGTAGAGCTTGTAAAGAATACAAAGTCACCTGTTGTTCTACCATGAGCTGTTGCAGATACTGTTACTGTATTAACACTAAGAGCACAAGTAAATGCACTAGCTAATGTTACACTAGCAGATACAGGAGTAACATCAAATATCTGGTCACCATTATGTTGATACAACGCTTTAGATGTACCAAACATAGCTCTTTTAAATTGGTCATTATCAGACCATGTAATTAAATCTCTTCCTGCACCATTAAAAGATGCAGATACTTTTGTTTCATAACCACCTATGTTCTCTGGTTTACCTGCTCTAAAACGTACTTTATCAGCATCATACCATGAACCTGCTTCTGCATATTGTGTGGACTCTCTTTGAATTCCAGAGTTGAAATCCATTTTAGTTAGAGTAGACTTTGCCATTAGTTACCTATCAAAGTTTTTTAATAATACTGAATCTATTGTTGCTGTACTTCGTGCACTATATATTAACATATCTACATCTGATGCACCTGTACTTAATGTTGGTACTGCTCCAGATACAAATTGATATGCTGAATTATATGCTAG
>TARA_R110000772_G_scaffold60328_4_pt1 | contig 16048 bp, 15 predicted proteins | sample TARA_R110000772 | Tara Oceans TARA_R110000772 (sample SAMEA4397948) | marine metagenome | biome: Polar Biome; feature: [SRF] surface water layer (ENVO:00010504); material: water (ENVO:00002006), including particulate matter (ENVO:01000060) such as... | depth 5 m | reverse complement strand
CATATCATTATCGAGTGCACGGACCGCCTGATCGATCTCGCGCCGCGACAATATGCCGCCGGCATCGACAATCTGCGCGAACAGCGCGCGCACCGCTGCGGGCGTTTCCGGCTGGTTGGCCAGCGCGTCTATTTTCACCAGGCCGTCAAGATGCTTGGCTTTCATCGCGTCGACCCAGAGCTTGACGCGATCCATCACTTTCTGACCGTCTTCGGGGGTCATGTCCTTGATCGCGTGGTCGAATTTGATCTCGGGTTGCAAAAGAGACTTGCCCTTGGTCAGCATCGCGAGCCGGGATTCGCCCCAGAGTATGGCTGGCGTTCCGGTCGCGTCGGGTTCCAGCGTCAATACGCTGTCCGGTGCCTTGGCTAGAGCGTCTGCATTTTCCGTCATAATACGTCCCAAATATCTTTCTGCTGCCGCAAGCAGCATCTTGCGGTCCTCGCTCCGGCTATCGGAAGGCACGACAAATTGGAAGCCCTTGAGTGTTCCTATTTCCTGCCCCTCGACCAGCACCATACCGTCTCCGTCGATACTGACATCCTGAGATAGCGTGTCCTTGAGCAGGCCGCGCATCAAAATCCGCGTCCGCTTGTCGACAAAGCGCTGGGTAAGCTGGCTGTGCATCGCATCGCTGAGCCGCGATTCCAGCGCCCGGGTGCGCTCGACCATCACCTCGGGCTGCTCCACCCAACGGGCTTTCTGGGCGATATAGCTCCAGCTGCGGGCAGCGGCGATGCGCGCGCCGAGCGTGGCGATATCGCCCTGGACATTTTCCAGCCGCGCAATTTCCTGCGCCATCCGGGCGTGCGGAATTCGGCCCGAACCGCTGGCGAGATGTGGCCAGAGCGAAGCAACGAAACGGGCCTGATGGTCCGCGCCGACCTTGCGAAAATCTGGGATGCAGGCCGCTTCCCAGAGCAGCCGCACCATCTCCGGCGACCGGACGTGCCGGGCAACCACAGGGTCCTGTCCGAGTTTCTTCAACACCGCGAGGTCCACGGCTTCCGGCGCGGGATGCAGGCGCTGGCGTCGCGGCTTTTGCTCAAGCGAGCCGATCAGCCAGTCGAGCGATCCGAAATCGGGTTCGGCATTGCGCCAGTATAACCACTCGAGCCCGGGGAAGCGATGCTCTTCCAGCCGTTCGATATCCTCGGCCTGCAATTCGTCGGAGGAATCCAGCCCGGACAATGTGCCGAAGCTCCCGTCCTTCTGGTGCCGACCTGCGCGCCCGGCAATCTGCCCGATCTCAGCGAGGGTCAGCCGCCGCCTGCGGCGGCCGTCAAATTTGCGCAGCGCGGCAAAGGCGACATGGGTGACGTCGAGGTTGAGCCCCATGCCGATGGCATCGGTGGCGACGAGATAGTCGACCTCGCCGTCCTGATACATTTTGACCTGCGCGTTGCGGGTTTGCGGCGACAGCGATCCCATGACGATCGCCGCCCCGCCATGCTGGCGCCGGAGCATTTCGGCAATCGCGTAAACATCCTCCAGCGAGAAGGCCACGATCGCCGAGCGGCGCGGCAGCCGGGACAGCTTGCGCGATCCGGCATAGCTCAGGGTGGAGAAGCGGGGCCGGGTGATGATCTCGGCATCGGGCAGCAAGGTCTCGATCAGCGGGCGCAGGCTTTCCGACCCGAGGATCATGGTTTCTTCCCGGCCGCGGGCATGAAGCATCCGGTCGGTAAATATATGGCCACGCTCCGGATCGATACCGATCTGCGCCTCGTCGATCGCGACAAAGGCAAATTCGCGGTCCATCGGCATGGCTTCGGCGGTGCACAGAAACCATTGCGCCTGCTTCGGGATGATTTTCTCTTCGCCGGTGACCAGCGCCACCCGGTTGGCCCCCTTGAGCGCAACCACACGGTCGTAGACTTCCCGCGCCAGCAAGCGGAGCGGGAAGCCGATCATACCGCTCGAATGGGCACACATGCGTTCGATGGCAAGATGGGTTTTGCCGGTATTGGTCGGGCCGAGAACGGCGACAAGGGACGACTGGGATAACCGGGACATTGCCAGCACAACAGACGATCAGACACAGAGTTGCAAGCGCCATGGTATAAAATTTCGCAAACGCGGACCGGACAGCCGCGATTTTGCACGACTCGCCGCATGTAAACGGCCTGCACGGCGGGTTAATTTGACTTTAACCAAGTTCCTGCACAGAGGTTGCTCATATATAAGATGCAAGGCTATATTGTATCGCCAAGGGGTTCGTTTGTTCAAGAGTATCGACGATATCGACATCCAAGGTCAGGGATCTGCAACCATCGCGGCAGATTCCCTTGGCTCGTCGCTGCCCCCCTTGCCTTCTTTCAGGGAAAAATTCGCCCAGGCGCGTGAATATTTTGCAGAAGTCGACTGGGTCCCCGATCTTGGCGTCGACATCGGCAGCCCGTCCTGGTTCCGCGGTCTTGTCACACTGGTGGCGTTGAGCGGCTTTGCAATCAGCGCGCTTCCCGATTTTGGACCGATTGCCGGACATCGCGCCGATCCGCTAAGCGGGTTTCGCGCCGACCAGGCCCGGTCGCAGATGATCGCGCCGCTGGCATACGGGTCCGACACCGGCATCCGGATGGCCGCGACCGATGCGGTCCGGCCGCTGGCGGAAAGCCCCGAACGACCTTCGGTCGAACTGGTCGCCACGCTCGGCCGGGGCGACAGCCTGCGCCGGGTGCTGCAACGCGCCGGTGTCGCCAGCGACGAAGCTGCTCAGGTCAATGATCTGGTCAGCGGTGCCGTTTCGCTCGGCGACATCAAGCCGGGCACCAAGATCGATATCATTCTTGGCCGTCGCCCAGCGAAAAATCAGGCCCGGCCACTCGACCAACTGGCATTTCGCGCGCGCTTCGACCTCAATCTCGAGATACTCCGCGATAACGCCCGGCTGAAACTCAACCGCAAGCCGATACTGGTCGATGATACACCGCTGCGGATCAAGGGCACGGTCGGATCGAGCCTCTATCGCTCGGCGCGTGCCGCCGGAGCCCCCGCCGATGCGGTCCAGAAATATCTCCAGGTCATCGGCTCGAAAATGTCCGTGTCCCGCGATATCCGCGCGACGGACGAATTTGACATCATCATATCCTATCGCCGCGCCGAAACCGGCGAGGTCGAGGTGGGTGACCTGGTCTATGCCGGCCTCGACCGTGACGGCAAGCCCGCGGCGCAGATGCTGAAATGGCAAAGCGGTGGCCGGACCAACTGGTTCGAGGCATCAGGCGTCGGCCAGTCGAATGGCGAACTGGCCCGGCCAACCAACGGACGGATCACCTCCAGCTATGGCATGCGCCGCCATCCGATCCTGCGCTATAAGCGCATGCACAGCGGAATGGATTTTGGCGGCGGCTATGGCGCTCCCATCTATGCCGTGACCGACGGAACCGTCACCTATGCCGGACGCAAGGGCGGCTTCGGCAATTTTGTCAAAGTGCAACATAGCGGCGGGCTGGCCTCGGGCTATGCCCATATGAGCCGGATTGCGGTGAGCAACGGACGGCGGGTCCGCAAGGGCCAGATCCTAGGCTATATCGGTTCGACGGGCCTGTCGACCGGCCCGCACCTCCACTATGAACTCTATCGCGGTGGGCGGGCGATCAATCCCAGCTCGGTCAAATTTGTCGAACGCGCCCAGCTGGGCGGACGGGAATTGCGCCGCTTCAAGGGCGAGTTGCAGAAGTTGAAACTTGTCGTGCCGGGCGCCGCATTGGGCACGCTGAAAAGTACCACGGCACAAGCCGCGCCCGAACGCGAGATCAACCGGCTCAACAAGCCGCTCAAGAGCTAGGCCCGGCAGCGGGCTTCCAAACAGTTGCACAGAAGAGTTGAGCGCCGCTGCCTGCTAAGCTAAGCATTGCCCATGTCACAGCAAGCCTCCTTCCCGCACAGCCGGTTGCGCCGTACCCGCACCCATGGCTGGAGCCGCTCGATGGTCCGGGAGACGCATCTGTCGCCATCCGATCTGATCTGGCCCCTGTTCATCACCGAAGGCAAGGGCGTCGAGGAACCGGTCGCCGCCCTGCCCGGCGTTTCGCGCTGGTCGGTCGACGGCATCGTAGAGCGGGCGCGGGAAGCCCGCGACCTGGGCATTCCCTGCCTTGCTCTATTTCCCAACACAGCAGCGGACAAGCGCAGCGATGACGGCAAGGAAGCGCTCAACCCCGACAATCTGATGTGCCGCGCCACCAGAGCGGTGAAGGACGCGCTGGGCGAGGATATCGGCATTCTTACCGACGTCGCGCTCGATCCCTATACCAGCCACGGCCAGGACGGATTGCTCGACGACAAGGGCTATGTCGCAAATGACCGCACGCTCGACATGCTGACCAAGCAGGCGCTGAACCAGGCCAATGCCGGGGCCGATATCATCGCGCCGTCGGACATGATGGATGGAAGGGTCGGCGCGATCCGCGACGTGCTCGAACTGGCCCATCATCACAATGTCCAGATCATGGCCTACTCCGCCAAATATGCCAGCGCCTTCTACGGCCCGTTCCGCGATGCCGTGGGTTCCGGCGGGCTGCTGAAAGGCGACAAGAAGACCTACCAGATGGATCCGGCCAACAGCGACGAGGCGATTCGCGAAATCGCCTTTGATATTGCCGAAGGCGCCGACAGCATCATGGTCAAGCCGGGCCTTGCCTATCTCGACATCATCTATCGCGCGAAATCGCAATTCAATGTGCCGGTCTTCGCCTATCAGGTGTCCGGCGAATATGCGCTGATCAAGGTCGGTGCCGCAGCCGGAGTCGGCGATCATGACGCGCTGATGATGGAGAAACTGATCGCGTTCAAACGCGCAGGATGCTCCGGTATCCTCACCTATTTTGCGGCCGATGCCGCGCGCTTGCTCAATGGCTGACAAAGCCGCCGATATTGTTCTGGAAACCGAACGGCTGCTGCTGCGCAAATGGCGCAAGAGCGACATTGATCCGTTCATGGAACATCTCAATACCCGCAACGTGATGCGGTGGCTGGGTGGCGTGCAGGACCGGGAAACATTCGACGCAGCGATGGAACGGCTGCAGGGCTATGATCGCGACTTCGGGCACACATTCTGGATCATCGAGCGCAAGTCCGATCAGGAAATTCTCGGCTTTTGCGGCCTGAAACGCGTCAACGCGCCGCAGCCGAAGCTGACCGGCGCCCATGAAATCGGCTGGCGCCTGCGTGAAGATGCCTGGGGCAAAGGCTATGCCAAGGAAGCCGCCACCGCCTGCATGGACGCCGCCTTTACCCGCTGGAACGCGCCCTATGTCGTCGCGCTGACGGTCTCGGTCAACGAGCCGAGCCGGGGGTTGATGAAGCGCCTCGGCATGCGACACCATCCCGAACTGGATTTTCACGATCCCAATTATGGCCCAGAGCTGAATCCGACTATTGTCTACAAAATCACAGCTGACGAATGGAACTCCGGAATATGACAGCCCCCCTCATCCTGCCGTTCAATGGCAAAACTCCCAGAATCCATCCCAGCGCCTTTATTGCACCGGGCTGCAAGATTATCGGCGATGTCGAAATCGGTCCCGAATCGAGCGTCTGGTATAATTGCGTGATTCGCGCCGACGTGAATTTCATCCGCATCGGTGCGCGCAGCAATATCCAGGACGGCACCACCATCCATTGCGACAGCGCGACGCCAGCCACGCCCAATGGCAACCCGACGATCATCGGCGATGACGTACTGGTCGGTCATATGGTGATGCTGCACGGCGCGACGCTGGAAGACCGCGCTTTCGTCGGCCTGAGCACGACGGTCATGGACGGCTGTGTAATAGAAGGCGACGCGATGCTCGCCGCCGGTGCGATACTGACCCCCAACAAGCGCATCCCTGCGGGGCAGCTATGGGCCGGTTCGCCAGCCAAATATATGCGCGATCTGACCGAACCGGCGATTGCCGGCATGCGCATGGGCGTTGCCCATTATGTCGAGAATGCCAAGGCGCACAAGGCAGCCATCGACGCCCTGTAAGTTGCTGACCTAATATGTTAGTCCTCTGACCGGGTCGCTGTTTTTGGGAGACGGCGAGATGACTGAACATATAGATACAAACAAAGTCGAGCAGCTGGCGGGCAAAGTCATTGGTGACGTCGCCGGTGCGATGGCGATTTTCATGTCCTATCTCGGCGATCAGGCGGGCGTATATGAAGCGATGGATGGCGCCGGCCCCCTGTCCGTCGACGCGCTGGCCGCAAAAACAGGCCTGAACCCGAAATATCTATACCAATGGCTCGGTTCCAATGCGGCGGCAGGCTATGTCACCCATCATTCGGACGGTGATCTTTTTTCGTTAAGCCCCGAACAGGCTCTGGTCCTTTCCCGCGAAGGCCAACCGGCCTGCATGCAGGGATTTTTCCAGAGTGTCGTATCCCAGTTTGAAACCCAGGCAAAAGCGGTCGAAACGTTCAAGTCCGGCGAAGGCAGGCCCTGGGGGGATCATTCGACATGCTGCTTCTGCGGCACCGACCGGTTTTTCCGGCCCGGTTATGAAGCCTGCCTGATCGATCAGTGGATTCCTGCTCTGGACGGCGTCGAGGCCAAGTTAAAGGCCGGAGCCAAGGTTGCCGACATCGCCTGCGGCCACGGTTCATCGACAGTGCTGATGGCGCAGGCCTATCCCGATTCGGTGATCCACGGCATCGACTTTCATGAACCGTCGATCATCGAGGCAAGGGCAAAAGCCAAAGCGGCGGGTGTGACCAATGTCGAATTCCAGGTCGCCAAGGCGCAGGATTTCACAGGAGATGGTTTTGACTTCGCCTGTATTTTCGATGCCTTGCATGACATGGGAGATCCAGTGGGTGCGGCCGCGCATATTCGCAAGGCGCTGCGGCCGGACGGCACGTTCATGCTGGTCGAGCCGCTCGCAGGAGACCGGATGGAAGACAATCTCCATCCCCTTGGCCAAATTTTCTACGCTTTCTCGACGACCATCTGCACCCCGGCTTCACTGGCGCAAGAAGTCGGCTTGGGCCTCGGAGCACAGGCCGGGCAAAAGCGTTTGACGGAAGTTCTCGATCAAGCCGGCTTTTCATCCGTACGGCGCGCAACCGAAACCCCGACCAATATGGTGCTGGAGGTAAGCGGCTGACAGAAGCAGCACATCGCTTGCAGGGCGAATCGGCTGCAGATCAGTTTCGAATCAGCGCAGCCGGTTCATCATGGCGTCGATTTCGGTTTGCTGGCGGTCCACCTGCGCCTGCACGACATCGCGCTGCCGGGCGATGATGGTCGTACCACCCGATTCGCCTGCAACCGTTTCCCGCTCGAGCTGGCCCCGAAAAAGCGCGTCTATATCGGCCAAGGCCTCGACCGACGGGCTCCGGTCGCCCTCGAGCGCGGCCAGTTCCACATGCGCGGCGACCCATGATTCGCTGGATACCGCGGCATTGCGCGCGGCATCGACTCGCCGCTTGACGGCTGGAAGTCGGGACTGAAACTGGCTGTGCGCCGCCCCGCTTCGCGCCACTGCGGCGTTCAGATCGCTTTGGACGTCAGCGGGCAGTGCGATCTCGACGGCAGGAAGCGTCTCCGATTCAGCTATGGCAGCACCATCTTCATAGGGCCGTTTCTGAAGCGATGGAAAATCGCCCTCGCTCATCGCGCAACCGGACAGCGTAACAGCGATAATCGTCATCGAAGCTGAGAGTTTTTTCATTGCTCTGTCTTTAGGTTAGGCTTATCCCCTCTGCAACGGCGAATATCCGAGGATCGAACGGAACATTGCCAGGTCCGCCGAATAGCCAAAATCGCCTTAAGCCGGTTGACAGCGCCAGCCTCATCGGTTAGCTGCCCACTCTTTCCAGCGTGGGCCGAGAGACTCGCGTCAACGGGCTTGTGCGCTGGAACCACAAATTTGAAACGGAAAAAAAGCCATGTTCGCAATTGTGCGCACCGGCGGCAAACAATATCGGGTTGCCGCAGGAGATATTATCGCAGTCGAAAAACTAGCCGGTGAAGCTGGTGATTCGATCACTCTGGACGACGTTTTGCTGGCCGGAGACGGTGGCGACATGAAGGACCTCAAGGGCCTGACCGTTGCGGCTGAAATTATCGCCCAGGAAAAAGGCGAGAAGGTCATCATCTTCAAGAAGCGTCGCCGGCACAATTATCGCCGCAAAAACGGCCATCGCCAGCAGCATACCGTGCTGAAGATCAGCGCGATCGGTTCCGAAAAGGCTCCGGCCAAGGCTGCAGCGAAGAAAGAAGCTGCTCCTGCTGCTGAAAAGCCAGCCGCAGAAGCGAAAGCTGCTCCGGCCAAGAAGGCACCAGCCAAAAAGGCTGCTGCAAAGACAGAAACCAAACCAGCTGCTGCCAAGAAGGCTCCAGCTAAAAAGCCAGCAGCCAAAAAGCCGGCTGCGAAGAAAGAGGACTAAACCATGGCACATAAAAAAGCAGGTGGTTCATCCCGCAACGGACGCGACTCAGCAGGTCGTCGTCTGGGCGTAAAGAAATTCGGCAGCGAAGCTGTTGTCGCCGGAAATATTATCATCCGCCAACGCGGAACCCAGACCCATGCGGGTCGCAATGTCGGTATGGGCAAGGACCATACCCTGTTTGCGCTCGTTGACGGCAAAGTGGAATTCCACAAGGGCAAGCTCGGTCGCAAATATGTGTCCGTCGACCTTATGGCGGAAGCCGCAGAATAACCGGACAATCGATAAAGGGTTGTCCTCCAGCAGGATGACCCGGCAGGTTCCAAGGAACCACCAATTTCAGGGAGAGGGTCATCCTCTCCCTTTTTTTGTCTCTCCCTGTAAGAATGTCTCCATGCTGTAACCGTTCCCTCCTAGTGGCCGGTCACGACATAGGGGCAGACGATAGCAGACTGTGGAGAGTCGAAATGTTTGCACGGACCGAAAGATTATTATTGAGACCAGGCTGGCCCGAAGACGCGCCCGCCGTTCATGCCGCGATCAACGATCAGGCGGTCGTCCGCAACCTCGGGTCGGCCCCCTGGCCCTATGAACGCGAGGATGCCGAGCAGTTCCTGTCCATGGAAAGGCCTGTCCTTCAACCCAATTTCCTTATTTTCCGGCGGACTGCCGGATCACCGCAGCTGGTCGGGTCGATCGGATTTGGCGATCTGGGTGCCGGAGAGCTTGAAATCGGCTACTGGATTGCCCGCGGTCATTGGGGACGCGGCTATGCAACCGAGGCGGGCCGTGCAGCGATAGAAATTGCCCGGGCTGTTGGTCATCGCGACATGCTGGCGGAGCATTTTGTCGACAATCCCGGGTCCGGAAAAGTCTTGAGAAAGCTCGGTTTCAGGCCCACTGGCCAGATTGCGCCGCGCTATTCGAAGGGACGGGGCGAAAAAGTGGACGCGGTCCAGTTCAGGCTGCAATTGGCCGCGGATGACGATAGCGACATCATGCGACCGATGGCAGCCTGATTCCATCAGAGCCGGTCAGGCTACTTTTTTAACATATTCCTCGACCGGCGCATCTTTGGGGACCAGGGCGGCGACAGTCACCGGCGGTTGATCCATGATCGCCGCTTCATATTCGCTCTCGGCGAGCTGAATGAGGTGGCGATCATCGATGTCCCACGGATGGAAGCCGGGTTTGAAAAACTGCAACCACGGCCATATCGTCCGCCGCAGAGGAGCGGGGCCGACCAGCGCATAATGGGCAAGCCCGATCCATGCGCGGAATCCGGTGATGCCATCCTGGCGCAGCAGATCGATCACGCCCCTGGTCCGGTTTATCGTAAAGCCGAGGGAGATCTTGGCCATAAACGCGCTGCGTACATACCAGCGTTTCAGCGGATTCCAGTCCCTGGTTATGTGAAGCCAGGTGTCATAGGCCACGCCCTTGTGCTCGACCTCTTCCGAGGAATGCCACAGCCAGAGCTTGCGTTGCTCCTCGTCGGCATGTTCGAAATGCCGCGGATTGGCAATCACCTCGGCGGCCAGAATCGCCGTGATATGTTCGATACACATGGTCGCGACGAGATGGATTATCTCCGGCTGCGCCCTGATATATGACACAACGTTGCTGATCGACTCTTCAAGCCGCGAGATATCCAGATCGCAACTAGCCAGATGCTGGTTGAAAAAATGATGCTCGCGACTGTGGGTTGCTTCCTGCTGGATGAAGGAACGAATCTCGCCCTGCAACTTGGGTGGCGTACGGTCGCGATATTTCTTCAGCACCTCGATAAACAGCGCCTCACCCTTGGGGAAGATCGCCGACAGGCAATTAAAAAATGCCGACGCATAGGGGTCACCACCGATCCAGCGGCGGCGTTCGATCACCGCGCTGGCAAAATGCCGGTTGCGACATTGGATATTGAGATCGATCGGCGTCGGGTTTTTTCGGGCGTCGGTTTCTTGGGGGCGCTCGGCATCGGTCGGTGATTTGGCCGTCGCTGGAACTCTGTCCATATGTTTTTAAACCTCTTGTCTTGATTGGTAGCGACCCAACCGATGGTTCTGGTTAAGCGTTTTCTAGACAAGGAAGGTTAAGGTTCGGCATGGCAACATGCCTAACGATCATGGTTGAAAATTGGTTACCACAGCCGGAAATGGCGGAATTTCAAGCATCTGATAAGGTGCAGATTGAAACCCATTGGTTTACATGCGACGGTAGCGGAAATACCAGACATCGTGACCCTGACGCCGGGCCTTGGCTTCATAACGTGTCTCCGGCCAGCCACCCGGGCGGTTCGTCCAGCTTTCCGGACCGTCGCACAGCCATTCGAACTCGCTGCGCTGGTTCATGATCATGCAGGCCCATTCCAGATAGACCGGATGATCGGTGCCGAACCGAAATTCCCCGCCCGGCTTCAGCTTTGCGGCAATCATGTCGACCGGCCCGTGATTCATGAATCGCCGCTTGGCGTGGCGCGCCTTTGGCCATGGATCGGGATGGAGCAGATAGACAAAACTCAGCGAGCCGTCCGGAATTCTTTCCAGCACATCCAGCGCATTGCCCATGTGCAGGCGAACATTGGCCAAGCGTTTATCGCGAATATGCTGCAATGCGCCGACCACGCCGTTTAGATAGGGCTCGCAACCGATAAAGCCGTGATCGGGAAGCATGTCCGCACGGGTGGCCAGATGCTCCCCGGCGCCAAAACCGATTTCGAAATGCATCGGCCGATCGCCGTCGAATAACGTTTTCGATGACACCGGACCTTCGACCGGGACAGCGATTTGCGGCAGCAGTTTCTCGATCAGCTCGACCTGCTGGTCGCGCAGCGCATGACCCTGACGGCGGCCATATAGCTGGCGGATCGTGGTCGGATCACCTTCGTTATTTGCGGTCATGACGCTGAGATTTCTGCCGACAAGAGCTTGTTCAGACCGCGGCTTTGAGCGCGTCCACCAGGTCGGTCCGTTCCCAGGTAAACAGATCACCTTCTGCCTTGCGACCGAAATGGCCGTAAGCGGCGGTCGGGCTATAGATCGGCTTGTTCAGGCCAAGATGGGTGCGGATGCCCTTGGGCGTGAGGCGAACGAGCTTTGGCAAGATTTCCTCGAGCTTCTCTTCGCTGACCGTCCCGGTGCCGTGCAGATCTACGTTGATCGACAGCGGTTCGGCGACGCCGATGGCGTAGGAAAGCTGGATCGCGCAACGCTTGGCAAGGCCGGCTGCGACGATATTCTTCGCCATATAGCGGGTAATATAGGCTGCGGAGCGATCGACCTTGGTCGGATCCTTGCCGGAGAAAGCGCCGCCGCCATGCGGGCTCGCGCCGCCATAGGTGTCGACGATGATCTTGCGACCGGTGAGGCCGGCGTCGCCGTCGGGCCCGCCGATTTCAAAGCGGCCGGTCGGGTTGACGTGGATCACGGTCTTGTCGGTGATGAAGCCCTCGGGCAACACCGAGTGGAACACGCCCATCACATAGTCGCGCAATTCCTGATAAAGTGCAGGATTGTCGCTGTCCTTGAAATAGCCTGGCGCGTGCTGGGTCGACACCACCAGGGCAATCGCCTCTACCGGCACTTCGTTGACATAGCGCAGGGTTACCTGGCTTTTGCTGTCAGGCTCGAGGAACGGCGCCTTGCCGCTGTGGCGGTCGTTGGCCATCTGTTTCAATATCTGATGCGAATATTGCAATGTCGCGGGCATGAGATCCGGTGTTTCGTCGCTGGCATAGCCGAACATGATCCCCTGATCGCCGGCGCCTTCATCCTTGTTGCCGCTTTCGTCAACGCCCTGGGCGATATGGGCGGATTGCGGGTGCAAATGGTTTTCGAAGGTCAGGTTCTGCCAGTGAAAGCCGTCTTGCTCATAGCCGATTTTCTTGACCGTCTGCCGGACAGCATTCTCGATTTCTTCCAGAGCGCCCGGCGCCCAATTGCCGTCGGTATCGATCATGCCCTCGCCGCGAACCTCTCCCGCGAGAATCACCCGGTCGGTGGTGGTCAGGGTTTCGCAAGCCACCCGCGCTTCGGGGTCCCTGGACAGGAACAGATCAACGATGGTGTCTGAAATCTGGTCGGATACTTTGTCAGGATGGCCTTCAGAGACCGATTCGGACGTGAAAATAAATTCTGAGCGCATAGCTAAATCCTGAATTATGGTCGCAAATGGGGTCGACCTATGGGACATAAGGAAAAGTTTATATGTGCTTTAGCGACCGCGAACCCTTATGGCAATGGCAGACAACAGCAAAAATATCGCCAGAGCCAGCGGCAATATCTGTCCGTAGCGCGCGAAAACCGTGGGTGACTTGGCCGGCGGCAGATTTGCATCGATCCTGCCCGCCTGACCCATCGGCACACTCGCCACGATGGCGCCGTCGGCATTGATCAGGGCTGAAATGCCGGTCGGGGTCGAGCGGATGACCGGCAAGCCTTCCTCGATCGCCCGCAATCGCGCCTGCGCCAGATGCTGCGGCGGTCCCCATTCTCCGAACCAGGCATCATTCGAGGGATTAAAGATGAAGTCCGGCCGATTGTCGCGATCGACGACCTGTCCCGAGAATATGATCTCGTAACAGACCTGAAGCCCGGCCTTGCCAAATTTGCCGAGATCGAGCGAACGGGGTCCGGGCCCCGGCCAGAAATCAAAATCACCGGGCACCAGACGGGACAGGCCGATCGCCGACAACAGCGGCCGCATCGGCAGATATTCGCCATAAGGCACCAGATGGCTCTTGTCATAGCGTCCCAATAGTTCGCCCTGCTGATCCATCGCAAAGACGCTGTTGCGCGCGCCGACCGCTCGGCCTTCGGCTTCGTCAAATTCGAGTTTGAGCGCACCCAGCACCAGCACGTCGCCGGGCTTCATCAACGCACCCAGTTGCTGGCGCACCATTTCGGGCGGGCGGCCGTAATAATAGCGGGCCGGATATCCGGTCTCGAGATAATCGGGGATTGCTGCTTCCGGCCAGAACAGGATGCGCGGTTCGCTATCTTTTCTTGTTGTCAGTCCAGCAAGTTTTGCAAGATTTTCGGCCTCATAGCCTGCCTTCCATTTGTCCTGCTGGCCGATATTGGGCTGGACGATGGTGATGGGGGAACCATCCTGCGCTTTGCCCGCGCCCGCACGGGGCGACATAACTGCTGCCAGCGAAAGAATGACAATGACGGGCAGCGCCATGATCGACGCCTGCCGCCAGCGCCGGCCGCTCGCAGCGACGGCGATCTGCAAACAGAGCCCCGCAACGATTATAGCGACCGCCGCGAGACCATATGTACCGACAAGGGCAGAGCCGGCCCACAGGCCAGAAGGCAATGTCACGGACAGGGGATTCCAAATAAACCCGCTGAACACCCAGCTACGCAACCATTCGGTGACGATCCATGCTCCGGCCAGGGCGAGGATGAAGGCCCACGGGCTCTTCCTGCCGAGCGACCATGCCATAATAGCAGCCAAGGCCGGGAACACCGCCAGATAGAGCGACAATAGCACCACCGCGACATAGCCCATCCATCCCGGCATCGCTGCTTGAAAGGTGAAGGCCTTGGCGATCCAGTTGAGGCCGATGATGAAATGGCCGAGGCCGAAAAGCCAGCCGGCGAAAAAGGCGGCTTTGCGACTCTGCGCCTGGATCAATATGGCGATCCACAGAGCCAGCATCAGCAGCGTCAGCGGCCACAGGTTCAGCGGCGCAAAGCCGGTCGCGCTGATTCCGCCGGCAAGCAGCGAAATTCCGTAAGGATGGCGGGTGATCATATCTTGAAGTTTTGACACCGGCGGCTTTTGCCGTGTTCGGTGTCGCCATTCAATTGCTAATTGCCGGAACATGGATTTCATTGCTATTGCATGCCGATGAACCTGATCGCTCTCCTGATGCTCGCCCTCTCGCAACCGGCCACGGCGCAAGCGACGCCGCTCACCGAAACGCAGAGCCGCGACCTCACCTGTGTCGCCGTCCTCGCGATCATCGCATCCGAACAGGAGCGCGGCGTTGCCAGCGCTCTCGACTATCCACTGCTTATCGAACGCGGCGCGACCTATGCCGGGCTGGTCGGGGAACGGATCATGAGCGAGACGGGCAGGAGCAGAGAAGAGGTCCGGCAGGAGATTGTGGCCGCGGTCGCGGCGCAACAAGCCAAGGGCGGCAATGGTGCCGCCGCAGACGAGGTCTTCGAAACGGAAATGGCGCAATGCCTGCCCTTGCTCGATATCGCGATACCGCCCAGGCCCAAGCCCGACCTCAACCAGTGCGCCGGGATGCTGCAACTGGCATATGAAGAGGTTCACAGCCGCGAAGGTCTGTCCAAGACGGCGCAGGATATCAAGACTCTCGCCGCAGTTCTCGACAGTCGCGCCCGCGACAAGATGCGCGCGGAAGGGCTCAGCGGTCAGGAAAGCGATATCCTGCTGACGCAGGAGCGCGAAACGATGCTGGCCGATGCCAGGCAACAGGAGGCGCTCGGCCAGGGTTCCGACCTCGATTATGATCATTGTTTCACCCTCGCCGCACCCGAAGACAAAGGCCGCAAATATGAGCACTGAACCGTCGAGTCCGCTACGCCCCTTCCACCTCGCCTTCCCGGTACGTGACATTGCCGAAGCGCGCGCATTTTATGGCGACCTGCTGCGGTGCCCGGAAGGCCGCAGCGACAGTCACTGGGTTGATTTCAGCCTCTACGGACACCAGATCGTCACCCATCTCGACGAGCATATGGATGGCCGCCAACTGCTCAACCCGGTCGATGGCGAACAGGTACCGGTTCCCCATTTCGGAGTCGTGTTGACGATGCCCGACTGGCAGGCGCTGGCCGACCGGCTGATCGCGAAAGACACCGACTTTGTCATCGCCCCGACGGTCCGCTTCAGGGGACAGGCCGGCGAGCAGGCGACGATGTTCTTTTGTGATCCCAGCGGCAACGCGCTCGAGTTCAAGGCCTTTGCCAGCGACGATCAGCTATTCGCAAAAGACTAGACCGGTGATTGAAGCCTAGGCTTCATGCTCCTGCTGCCAGCGTTCGAGGGCGTGCCCCAACTGGCGTTCAGCCATATCACGGGCGGAATTGCGTGCCAGGTCCAGCGAACCGGACAGGCGCTCACCGATCAGCGCATCACCCAGCGCCATCAGAACCAGCGCCAGCGTGTCTTCATGCATTTCGTGGTCTTCGTGCCCACCTTCGCCGATATCGTCGACCAGAGCGTGAATCGCATCGACAATCGGATCGAGCGCGTCTTCGTTGCCGGTCAGCATCATCCAGGACCAGAGCGCCGCGGCTCCCTGTTTGTCAAAAGCGTCGAAGGTGAGGTCGACAATGTCTCGCACGGTCCCCTCTCCGCTGCGGGTTTTCATGATCGCCTGCGCAATCACGCCGCATACTTCGTCGGACAAATAGGCCGCGAGCGCCTTTTGCAGGCCCGAGGCCGACCCAAAATGGTGCAATAAATTAGCATGGGTACGCCCGATCCGTCCGGCGACCGCCTTCAGAGTGACCGATTGCGGGCCGGATTCAATCAGCAAATCGCGGGCGGCCGCGAGCGCCATGCCACGACTTGCTTCCGGTGATAGACGTCTCTTTGCTATTGACATTTATGTAAGTAACCTTCATTATTCTTCAATCGGCTATAAGCCGCATTTCCCATTATGGAAACATCTGATGAATATGCTTAGCTC
>TARA_R110000772_G_scaffold7729_1_pt1 | contig 16068 bp, 14 predicted proteins | sample TARA_R110000772 | Tara Oceans TARA_R110000772 (sample SAMEA4397948) | marine metagenome | biome: Polar Biome; feature: [SRF] surface water layer (ENVO:00010504); material: water (ENVO:00002006), including particulate matter (ENVO:01000060) such as... | depth 5 m | reverse complement strand
AACTTCTAAGCACTTTTGTAGAGGTTTAGAGAACTATTGTAGTACTTTAAGAGATAATTTGGTAGAATTTCGGGGAGAGAAGAGAAAATCATAGCCTACAGCAACTTTATATCATTAACCTCAACAAAACAGTTATCATATTACAACGTAAAGGTAATTCATTCCCAGGACTTATCCATTTTCTTTCTTGATATACTACTTTCTTTAGAGAACCTAAATTCATTTACTTTTTATCTTGATATAATTTAGTTTCCTTCTTGATACATACATTTCCTTTGATAAAATAATAATAATAGGGACGAGCCTTCTTAAAAACCCCCCGCACGAGAAGAAGGGCTCTAAACAGTGCCCACCAAAGTAATTCATGGCTTCCTATCCCTTACTATCACTGTGTTTCCTGTGTTGTGTGTGTTGTGGAGTGTGACGTGGGTTTGTTTTTTACACCTATTTATTTTTTAATGTCCTATTATAATGAGTATATTAGTAATGTAACAAAGATAAGGTATTATGAGTGTGTTTAGTAAGGGCTTTAAGTGGGGGGTATTTTTATTTGTAGTATATTTATTAAGCTCATTAATACATACATCGATATCAATAATTAAGTTACTTATTTTTTAGAGAATTTAAAAAGAATAACATATGAGTCATAATTTAACATTGTATGATAAAAAGTATGAGTTAGAGAGTTATGAAGTTGTGTTTATACAGAATTTTAAAGACACTCACTCAATGAAGAAGTCTTTAGCTATGGTAACTGAGTTACAGGCTAAAAGAATTAACGCAACATTAAGAACTGGTAGGTCAGCACTTGCATTAGCCTTTAAAGACTTTGTAGAATCAGACCCAGTACACCCAGAGGCTAACAAGATAGTTATACTGGACAACTTAATCTGGATAATGAATCAAGCAAAGGCTGAGAACGACACTCAAGGTGTTTTAAGAGCTATAACAGAGATTAATAAGATGATTAAAGGTAATTTAACCACATCGAAAGAAAGTAGGGTTATAGAGAAGCACATGATTGGAATCATAGACTTAACTAAACCGAATAACGAACCTAAAACAATAGATATAACGTAATGGCAAAACCAAAATGTAACGTAGACGTATGGGATTTAGCTTACCAAGAATTATTGGTACTAGCTCATGCACAAGACACACAAGTAGTCGCTCAGGAAAACTGCGAGGATATATTTGTTACTGGAGCAACAATTCTAGACAACAACTATAAGAAGTACGAAATTAAAAAATAAAAAATATGTATAGACCATTACCAGAGAATCTTACGATAAAAGAATCTACAATAGAAGGGATAGGTTTATTTGCAGTAAATGATATTGCAAAAAATACAGATTTAGGAATAACGCATATACTTAATAAAGACTATAAGCACGATTATATAAGAACTCCTTTAGGTGGATTTATTAATCATAGCGACACACCTAATGCAGAGTTGGTGGACTTAGGTAGTACAATGCGTATTTCAACACTTACTTTTATAGAGTCAGGAGAAGAGGTTAAAATTAAATATAGACTTTATAAATTATAAAAACTAAAAACAAAACACATGCTTAAAAACTTTAAACTAGGAGATAAGGTAGAGGCTGTTATTAAAGCAGTGGTACCAGAGGCAATCATTAAGAAAGTGCAAGGAGAAACAAAAGAAGGTGAAGAACCTGGATGTGGATGTGCTAAAAGAAAACAATGGTTGAATAATTTAACTTAAAACATTATTATGCAAGAATTATCACTCTCAGAATTAAGAGAAATTTACCCAAACATTAAAGCTACGTCTAAGAAGAGATTTTTAGAGTTAGTAGAAGAACAAGAAGAAGTAATAGTAGAGGAAGTAGTAGAGGAAGTAGAGGTTAAAGAAGTAGTATTAGATTCAGATGAATTAACATGGTATGATATAGTAGATTATATTGCAGGTGAATCTAAATCTTACAAAAAGATACTAATTAAGACAGAATCATCTTTCGATGCGGATTTCTTATTCCAACATCTAAAGGAGAAGTTGTTTCCTATACTGGAAGAAGATAATACAATGTTAATGGCTAGTTCAACACGTAGAGATATGCATATGAACGGTAGTTGTTACGTTAGATTGGTATGCCAGGCTAACTACGCTCACATTAAAAGATTAATAGCTTACAATACATTTAAAACAGTTGTAAATTAATGGACAATGTTCAGCAGATAAAGCTTTACAATCCATCTAAACCTCAACTAGCAGCTAATGATGTAGTTTATGGTAGAAAACCATTTATTACATGCTTAAAGTACGGAAGACAGACAGGGAAATCATATTGGGCATTAATGGATATGATGTACAGAGGAATGAATACACCTAATCAGAAGATTAGATTCATCACACCAGCATATTCACTTGCTACGAAGCACATGCAGACCATAGACAGTATGTTCAATGGTTTTGAAGACGTGAAAGACAAGATTTTCAAGAAGATAAGATATAAGGAGCAGGAGTACACTTTTCATAATGGTACTGTTGCTTCTTTTCTTTCTGCTGAATCCGAAGATAACCTAAGGGGTGATACTTGCCACTTTATGTATATTGATGAGGCTGCTTTTATGAAGGAAACTACTTATACAGAGATTTTACTACCTATGCTTACCCGAACTAAGGGTCGTGTAGCTATGTTTAGTACACCTAATGGAAAGAATTGGTTCTATGACATCTATCAGAAGGGATTAAAGCCTGAAAACCATGATTTAGTGTACTCATTAAACGCTACATACGAAGACTTATCAGAACAAGATGATTACGAAGATATATTAAGGGTTATTATGGCTCTAAAAGACACTATGTCTGCAAACGCATTCAACCGAGAGGTAATGGGTGAGTTTATATCTGATAAATCATTGTTTGCTGGAGTTGCAGAAGCTAGGAAGTCTAAAGAATGGTATGATGACTATAATAAGCAGTCAGTTGAGTATCATAACTCTGTTAGAATAGCTCCTAAGAAGTTTATGGGAATAGATATTGGTGTTGTAAATGACTTTACCGTATTAACGTGTATAGATATAAATAACGTTGTTATAGATGTCGATAGATTTAATATGTCGGACGAGAAATACACTCACAAAGAATTTAAGGAAAGAATATACAAATTTTACAAGAAACACGAAGCAGATTTAGTTTCTTGTTACATGGAGATAAATAATAAGGAGTTATTGTTTGATGAACTACTTGATGAGTACCATATGTACAAATTAAATGAAGTTAGAACCTCGGCAATGAATAAACCAGTGATGGTTGACCAACTTATTAAGTTATTCGATGAATATGCTATTACAATACCTTTTAACGAGGAATTAGAGAAGGAATTATACGCTTTCTCGTCTATTCAGAACAAGGTAACTGGTAAATGGCAATACAGAGGCTCTGATGGTATTCATGATGACATGGTTATGTCTTTGATACTAGCAGTAGTGTGTAAAAATGAAGAAACAGCAACTGGATATACAGAAGTTTACTAATGAAAAGAATAACTTTAAGAAATCAGAAAGAGCTTGAGTCTTTAAGAGGTGAATCTAAAGAGGTTAATAGTATTAATGAACTTTTGCTTAGGAAAGCACTTGAAGATTCGTTACATGATAACGGAATAGAGAACTTTAAGGAGATTACAAACTTGAACAACATTTCTTTTGGTCATTTTATACTAATAGAGAAGATTCTAGCTATCGAGAAGCTGTCGCCAGACGAAAGGGTAGCAATGCTGTCTCCAATAATTTTAAGACCCTTAGGAGAGCTTAAAATCGATAATGAGGACGCTGTTGCTGAGTCGAAGCATAAGGATTCTGTATTGGATGAGAATATAGGTAATATATACGGAGCTTTTAATAGATTCATGGAGCTTAGAAAGACTTATCTATATAAAACGTACAACGGAGTTATATACGAGACATTGGATGAGGATGAGGAGGAGGAGGAAGAGAAAGAGGGAACAAATGTTGGCTCAAGCACATCAGCTCGTGCGTTTCATACAAAGAAGTTCTTTTGGAACACTATGATATCAGATGTTGCTGGTAATGATATATTTAAGTTTAGTGAAGTTGTGGAATTAATGATGTATGTCGTTATGCCATTTTTAGCAGAAAGAAGAAGTTTACAAATAGTTGAATATCTAGAAGCGAAGGCTGCTAGTATGTAAAATATAAGATATGATAAATAGCCATAAAGAACTTGTAGCAGAGATTAAGATTTTTGCTGACAAAATGGAATTAATAAAGGATTTTAGGTATTTAAAAGATACTGAGAAGATTATAGATGAAGTAAATGCTTCAGAACCAAGGGTATTTGTTCTAGGTGTTGATAGTGTTACTTTTGATGACGAGAATTACAATCAAGTAATGACGTATAGCTTTGTAATGGCTGACGAAACAATATATGATGATAATTCAATTATAAACTCAGAAGAAGAGAACATCTTCTGCGTTTCATCTCTAGCTGATTACTTAAAGTACATTTCTGACTCTCAGATAGAGCTACAAGGTATTAGCTTATCTACAGAACAAGTTGGAGAGGGTATATTCACATCTATATCTGGAAAATTTGAGTTTATAATTAAAAGAAGCCCTTCTTACTGGAAAAAGATGGAGGCATATAACGTATAATGAATTACGAACATTTATGGGTAGACACGAGTGGCTTATCTGGTCAAATGTTACAGGACACTATTCAGTCAAACTTTGCTGCGATTGAAAAGGCAAAGGCAGCTGCTGCTGCTGGGAATAGTGAAGATAGTAGTGCTAACTCTTCTTTTAACTCAAATAAATTAAGAGGGTCTATATTTGACACAGTGGCTAAGGGAATGCAACCAGATAAAAAATACATTGAACAATATAAGGAATTACTAAGGTCTGCTTATGTTGCAAGAGCTAAAAAAGAATTAAAGATAGAAGCAAAGAAGAGTGTTCGTGCATACAGGACAAGAACTGATAGACCTACTTACACTGGAGCTGGATGGGCTAGAGGAGATTCAAAAGGTGGTCTTTATCGCCACTTCAACGCTGAAGTAATCGTTAAGATAAAGAAGCAGAAGAAAGGAACTATGGAGATTAAGTATGAAGTACGACCAGACTTCAAAGATACTCCATGGGGGGTAGGATTAGCTAAGGACAGAAGCCCTCAAGTTGTTGAGATAAAAAGTATAATGGGTTGGATTGGTCAGAAAATGAAGAACAAGACTTTTGTAATCGGTAAGAAGCAAGTAAAAGGAATTAAGAGAGGTGGTGGAAAACCAGAGGATAAGGAAGAGAAAATAGGTAAATTAATTCTTGGTATAGCTATTGCTATACAGAAAACTATGGCTAAAGTATCGAAACCTCCAGTATTAAAAGACTGGTATATGTTAGATAAGAACAAAAGACTAAGTATAGGTTTTAGAAAAGATGTAGATAAGAAAGGTGCTTATTACAGAACACAAATAAGGAGAAGTATAATCAGGAATATAAACGCTCAAAACTAATGGCAGGAAAAAATAATAGTGTAGTAGAAATCGCTCTAAAGTATTGGATTGATGGTAAGTCCCTGATAGAGGCTCAACAGAAAGCCCAACAAGAGTTTAATAAGTTAAATAAAACAGCTAAGGCTAGAAATAGACAGCAACAACAAGCTGACCAGAAAAGAATACTTTCAGAATCTAAGAAATTAAATAACCAATTATTAAGAGCAAGTGTTGCTTCAGCAAAAAAGGAAGCAAAGGAGAGAGCAGCGATAGATACCAAGGCTGCTGCGCAAAGAAAGAAAACACTTTCTGGTGGATTTGATAACTTTGGCGGTAAGTTAGGTACAATATCTGCTTATGGTGCTGCTATAAAGATTATTCAATCTCTTCAACAGGCTGTTACATTTGCGGTAAAATCTGTAATAGAGTTTGAGGTTGCATTTACTGATTTAGCTGTTAAGTCTGGTTTCAATAATAAAGAAATGTCTAAGGTATCTGAGACTATAATGTCAGTTGCTGCTTCTACTAGGTTCTCTACATTGGAGATTGTTAGTGCTGCTACAGCTTTAGGTAAATTAGGTTTTGAAGCTAGTGAAGTTGGTGAGATACTACCAAATCTTGCTAACGTTGCTGCTGCAACTGGGGAAAGCTTACAGGCTACTGCTGAGATACTTGGAAAAGTTATTAACGCATACAAATACACTGCTGAACAATCAGGAATTATATCTGACAGAATGGTTGATATATTCAACAACTCTGCATTGAATCTAGAGAAATTTAACACAGCATTCTCTTATGTTGGTTCTGCTGCTGCATCTACTGGAACATCTTTTGATGAACTTACATCTGCTATGGCAATACTTTCTGATAGAGGTATTACAGCTTCTAAGATTGGTACAGGATTAAGAAATGTATTTACAAAATTAGGTAGAGAAGGTGATTCTTTACGAGATATATTACAACGAGTTAGTGACGAGCATTTATCTTTTTACGAGGTTGCTGAATTAGTTGGTAGGAGAGCTGCCAATCAATTATTTATAATGGCAAACTCTCTTGATGAATTTGATTCAAACGTAGCTAGGTCTATGGAGGATTATGGCGAGGCTTTAAAGGCAGCAGCTATACAACAAAGTACTTTTCAGGCTAAATGGGATATTATGCAGAATTCGTTTAAAAATGCATTTGCACCTACATTTGACCCTAATCAAGATTTTAGGACAGCTATGAAGGAGTCTCTTGGCTTGATGGATAGAATTAACGCTAGATTTAATAATGATAATTCAGAAGCTATAATGACTAGGACTATGGCTCGTTTCCCTGAACTAGCAGAACAATTTAGGGATGTTAAAGAGGCTATGAGACCTGATGCTGACGATAAGAATATATTATTTACATTAATTACAGAATTATCACTAGAAGCTGTTGGTGCTACTGGAAAAGCTAAGGATGCAATAATTGACGAGATAGCTGCTATAAATACATTAATGGCAGTCCTTCCAAGCTTTGGAGCTGGTAAAAATACAATGAGTAGTGCTTTATTAAAAATGGATGAAGCTAAGGTGAAGAATGCAGCTCAGGAATTAGCTATAAAATTTCAGAAAGAATTAACTAATGCAATTGATAAAACTAATTCTTACAACGATACAACTGAGGCTAATAAATTTATAGATACTATATTTGGAACAGAGGCTGAATTTAAAGCTGGTTTAGATAGAATTAAAGAGTTCGGTAGGATAACTGAGGCGCAGTATAATTTTCTATTAAAAAACCAACAAGGTCAGAAAAGTAATCTATACGACACTAACTTTAAGTCTAATAACACTGCTTTTAAGAAAAAAAGTGAAGATACTTTAGTTGATGTTTTAAAGAGACAATACAAAGAAAGGCAAAAGGTTTTAAAGGATGTTAATCAAGGTTCTTTAGTGTGGACGAAAAATTCTATAGCTGATAATAAAAGGGTTATCCAAAGAGGAATGGATGAACTTGAGGATGTTAGGGATGAATTATGTAGTAAATACCCAGCTGCTGCTGCATCCGTAGGAATAAAATGTGATGAAAAAACAGCTAAAAGAGATACCTTTAAAAGAGATGCATCTTTAGACGCTCAATACGAGATAGACAAGAGTAAACTGGAAATACAGTACAGAAATGAAGATGACCCAATAGCTAAGTCTGGTATAAATGACGAATTAATCTTAGTTGAAATAACTTATAGAGATAAATTAAATAAAATATACGAAAACTATTTAAAGACTCAAGAAGACGCTAGGGCTGATTACATTAAAAGAAATCCAACCAAAGCTGCTGCTTTTGACGAGAACGTGCAGTCAGTAACTGATAGACAGACTAAGGACGCTGCTGCAGGTACTAAGAACGAAAATAAGTATAACCTTAGGGATATAACAGCTAGTCAGAATAAATGGGAAGCTGATTTTAACGAAAAGAAAGCTTATGGTTTAAAGAATGCGATTCTTGATAATCAATTAAAAGATACTGATAGAAATAATGCTAAAGACCGTAAGAAGATTCGTGATGAAATGAATAAGAATACGAGAGAGTATTACGCTAAGGAACTTAAAAATGCAGAAGACTTTTTTGACGAATTAGAAAGAGAGATAATTGAATTAGAGTACGAAAATGTACAGCTTATATTTGAAAAGAAGAATCCAATAGATATTAGTAAGAAAAAGGATTTATTTGCTAAGAAAGATGGGACTATAGATAAGAGCAAGACTGATGAACAGAAAGCTTTGAAGATGGGTTCTGGAAAAGACAATAAAGACTTTGATTACTTCGGTGCAACTATTGGTGCTTTTGATGAGATTACAGGATTAATAACACAGGCTGGTGAGGCTAGATTAGAAGTAATGCAACAACAAGCTGATGCTGAGTTAGCGATAATACAAGGTAGGCATGAGGCTGAAATGGGTATTCTAGATAGTGCTCTTAATGCTGGTATTATATCTCAAGATGATGCTGCTGCTGCAAAAGACAGAGCTGATAAGAGAAAGATACAGAAGGAGAATAAGGTTGCTAAGAAGATGTTTGATGCTCAAAAGAAAATAGACATGCAAACTGCTATCTTTACAGGTATTAGTTCAACTGCTCAAGCTATTGCACAGGCATTTGCTAATTCACCTAATCCTGCTGCTGCTGCTGTATTTGCAAGTATAAGTGCTGCTGCAATTGCTGCTTCTACCGCTATGAATATTAAAGGTATTAGTCAAAGGAAGTTTATTCCTAAGAAGTTTGCTGATGGTGGTATGGTTGAAGGTGCTTCTCATGCTCAAGGTGGTGTTCCGTTTACTGTTAGAGGTAGAGGAGGATACGAAATGGAGGGTGGTGAGTTTATTGTAAACAAGGAAGCTGCTAAGAATAATTTAGCTGAACTTGAAAGGATAAATGGTAAAACTAGAACTGGTAAGCGTAAGTTTGCTACTGGTGGTACAGTTACTGCATCTAGTGATGATTCAACCACTGCTATGAACGAGGCATTAATAGAAGCTTTAAGTAAGCCTGTTAGAGCGTTCGTAACCACTCAAGACTTAGAGAAGTCTGAAAGTGAGCGTAATGCATTAGCTAAAAAGACTAGTTACTAATATAATGAGTATATTATAATTAAACAAACAAATATGATATTACAACTAAAAACAGAAACATCACCAGGGGTATTTACTTACAAGCCCCTAGATGTTTTTGAGGATTTTGAAGTTACGTATAATCATCAATTTGAAGATTACAAGACCCTTGCTGGAAGGAAGATACCTTATACTAATAAGTTTAAGATACCTACCACTCCAAATAACAGGGTTCTTTGTGGTTTACCTATTGATGCGAATTACCCAGTCTCAAGAGATGTGGATGGTAAGATGTATTATTCAAACGGATTGATTGCTTTTGATTTTATATGTAGTATAGAGGGACAACAGATTGACACTCTACAACCTTATATAGAGATTTCAGTTATAGATATTATATCTCACGCACTGAAAGAACTTAATAAATGGAAGATGTCAGACCTTTTTGCAGATGTAAATAACACTCAGAGGAGGTATGTTGATTTAACTACTGATACATGGGTATATGGTACTGGGAACGATACTAACGTCTCTTTGGATGAGATGTTTACATTTCCTTTCTATAATTTTAACAATAAGAATGTAATGTTTGCTTACGACCCAATGAGAAAGTTGAGTCAAATACAACCTACATTTACTTTGTGGAAGTTGATAGAGAATATATTTTCGTATGTAGGGATAACGGTTCAGTCTGATTTTTTGAAGTTAGATAATCAATTGTATCCTGGGATTAAGGCGAATGAATTAGGATTAACATTACCTATGATTCCTATGACAACTGATAGTTATTCTTGGTCTGAGACAGCTAGGTTTTCTGGAAGCATACGTAATCAATATGTTGTACAAAATAGATTACCTGGAGTACCTAATATGTTTCCTTCATCATCTTTTGTTAAGCCTAATAATTTTTTACTTTCATCTATACCAGGTGAGTCTTTAAAATTTAACTACGATATAGCTAGTGATAAGTATGATAAAAACAGCCCACTTAGTTACGTGGGTATTGATGATGAAGAGAATAACGGAACAGCAGGTTCTTTTTGCTCAACAGTAGATGGTGATGCGAAAATAACTCTAACGAGTACTACTGAAGGATATATAACGCCTATATATTTCTATATTGCTCAACTAAATAATGCATCCACGCCATCAACTACTATTCAGACACCAGCAGCTAATATACTAACCCCTAGTAACTTACCTTTTGGAGTGAGAGTTCCAGATTTTGATATTAGAATGGTTATTGCGGATGATTTAGAGATATTAACAGATAACTGGTACGATAAGGGATGGGCTAACACAGCTACGTCTTACAATATTAATGAATCTGTTATTTGTGGTACCGCTGTTTATGATGGAATTAACCCAACCGCTGTCTATAATACTGACAATAGAACTGGTATTAGGTTTAAAATGAATTTTGACTCTTCAACGGAAATGTTTGTGAAATTAGAAGCTAATAAAAGAATAAATGTTGTTTTTATAATAACACCTAAGTTAGAAACAGACAATTCTTTTCTTTGCGTATGGGAGAATAATTTAGGTCAGAGGTTTGATGTTGTAACAGAGATATCTCAAGGATATATTAAGCACACAGCTTCATATAATCTATATCCAGGTTGGGCAGATGTTGATTTAGTTGAAGCTAAATATGTTTGGTCAAGAACACCTACATTTAATTATGATTATATTTATCCATTCAATATAGGAATGGAACTTATAGACAAGACTAGTATGCCTACTGGATTTATATCTGGAGCAACTTCTACTGAAACTATTATGAACCTGTCTAAAATAGACATGTCAGAAAGCATGAAAACTATTAAGGATTACAAACTTAATGATGTTGTTAAAATGATTTCTCAAAGATTTAACTTGAAGTTCTATTCTACAAGTGATGGTGTTATACACTTAGACACTAATAAGAATAGGTTGTCGGGTCAGTCTTATAATATAGACCACTTAACAGATACTGGAGTTGCTGTTGAATTTACAGATAATGAAATAGGTATTGTTAATATAAAGGACACCAACCCTTCTTTTTACGAGGAAGACTTTAATAGATTAGACAACAACATTGTATCTGACGTAAAGAGAGATGAAGTTACATTGAACTTCACTAGCTCTATTGTTAGTGAGAAAATGTTTAGAGATGAATATGATGATAGTGCCTTTGGAATACTTGCGACTGGATTTGGCTCTAATTACTTTGGAGTATCTGATAGAAAACAAGCATCAGCTTCTGAATTGAAGCCTATATTTACATTTCTACAGGCAAAAAGTAACGAACTTTGGTTTCCAGTAAGTACATGTTCTTTAAGTACGTATAATTACGATGAAGCTTATTTAGAACCACAGATTGATGCTGCTTTTTATAATTACTTTAGAAACGGAACATACGGTACTGAACTTGAAGCTGTTGGTGTGCATGATACTGGATTTAAGTTAGTTAGTTTTATAGATGATAAAGCTCCAATAGAGCCAAGGAATCTATATATGCAAACATGGTTTCAGAACATAATGGATAGAGTGAATGACGAATCCGTAATACTATCACCAGACCTATACGTATCGGAAGCTACATTAAAATACTTAATGGATTTTCCTACGTTACTTTACAAGGGTACTGAATGGGAGTACCAGGGATTAAATAGTTATCCTTTATCAGCTAAGAAAGGTGGTATGACAAGTGTTAAGTTAATTAAGAAGAAGCTATGGGAAAGAAATGGCGTTCCTACAATGCCATTGAATCATATAATTCCAACAAATAATGGTACAACAGTTACTACCGTATGGGATGCATCTACAGATGATGTAGCTGTTGTTTCTTATCGGATATACAGAGATGGGTATCTTGTTTTCACGGAAACAGATATAGCTAATCTTACTTATAATCATACTGGACTGGTTGTAGACCAGTTTTATTACTTCGGTGTTTCAGCAACTGATGCAGATGGTAATGAGAGTGAGGTTAATTGGATTTACGAACAAGCTTTACCTGATACAAATGCTCCTGGAGTTCCATTTAATGTAGTTTATGATAACTACACGTGTGAAGGATTGAGGATTAGTTGGGATGAGCCATATGATGCAAGTGGTATATCGCATTATTTAATATATGATGCAGGTACAGTAATACATTCCACGGAATTAGATATACTTCCTTTAAGTAGATTTTACAATTATAAAGGATATGGATTTGACACTACTATACAAACAGGTGTAGCAGCTGTAGATAATTCTGGTAATATTAGTCCAAGAGCAGCTTCTAGTAGAACTACATTGTCAATATGTAGACCAGCTAACCTTGTAGTTACAGCTAACACTAGTGATTCGATTACTTTATCATGGGATGCAAATAATGATGTTAATATTGATTTAGATAGCATAACGTTAGATGGTGTTTTTGTTGCAAATATAACGCACGGAACTAGTTATACGTTTACTGGCTTAACAGCTGAAACATCATATGTACTTGGAGTTACTTTTATAGCAACAGGTTTCTATACATCTACTGAATCAGTTCACACAGCAAGTACTCCTGGACTTTCTGTCAATAACACTCAAGTTTCATTAAGTACTATGTATAGTACAGAGGCATTAGCTTGTGCGAGTTCAGATATAACTATAAATGCATGGCATAATGGAGAAGGTAGTTACCCGCTTCCTCCTGAAGAGATATGGTCTAATGAAGCTCATACTACATTCTTAATGGATGGTTGGTATAAAATGACAGTATCAGGAAGAGTTATTGAAGTTACTGCTAACGAAGTTACTAATTTAACACTTCCATGTTAAGCGTATGTTAATATTATAGAGAGGGTGTAAAAGCCCTCTTATTAATATAATTAATTATAAATAAATAAAAAATAAATGGAGCCAATTAGGAATAATAGATTTAGAATAGGTAGTAGTGTCGATATATATCACTCACCTGTATTTGAAGCATATACAACTTCAATAGTTGAAATAGTAGAAGGTACTGGTCTTAGATATACAATGTCCGTACCAACAGATGTAGATATTACATTAAATCAAGTTGAGGTTGGGGATTACGCTGCATTTGGATTCGGTGTAGGGGTTATAACCACGATAGCAGCACCAGGTTATACTTTTGAAATTACATTTGAAACTAGTGCGTGGTTACACCCTGATGTTCAAACATATCTTGGTGGAGAGATTCAAAATGTTTTATTTTTTAAATCAGATGCGAATGTAGAAAATGGTTTTCTTGTCGCAAATTACAAAGAAGAAGTTACTATAGCTAACTATGGTTACGCTAGAACAGTTTACAATACGGAAGTAAAAGGTGAATTAGTTCTAACGCCAATCAGGAGAGTTGAGGATGGAGCTTTATCTAATATTTTATACAGTACAGGATATATTTTGAAGTCTTGTAATACGGAGCAATACGCATATACAGGCTTATGGGATGGAAGTTTTCCTTTAGGTTTTAGTGGTGCTTCTGTTTACCCTTCAAAGAAACGCGCTTCACTTGCTAAGAGGAAATTAACCTCTAGAGGTAGAAAGACAAAAACTAGTATGGTATTTGAATTATTAGGTTAGGTGTTATAATGAGTATATTAATATAAATAAGAATTATGAAGTACAACGGATTAGATGTTTATGACATAACACTTGGAAAGGATGATATTGGAATCAAAGCAACGTCTTTAGTTACGTTACCAGCTATGGAATCCCAATTTCTACATTTCAATGAGGAGAAGCCTCAATTTATTTTTGCAAGTGAGGAGAAGAGAGAACTTATCGGAGCCATTATGATTCCAGAGAAGTTCATCTACAGAAATATTAATGGTTTTAAATTTTGGGTCAACTTTACTGCTGATACGATTAGACAATTAACTAGCAAGATGATTAAGTCTGGGACTGCTGGGTTATTTACTATTCAACATAAGCATGACGCAAAAGATGGAGCAATTGATGTTCAGGAGGTTTGGATTAAGGAATCAGAGAATGATAAGTCGGTAGACTTTGGAATCGAAGAACCTATCGGAACATCATTTATGAAAGTAAAAGTAAACGATGAATTAATCTGGAAAGAGATTAAGGAAAGTGGATTGAATGGATTTAGTATAGAGCTAGATGCTTCAATCGTAGAGAAAAATGAATTATTATTTAACAAAGAGGAAGAATCTAAAAAAGAAGTAAAAATGAACATTACAGATGTATTCACAAACAGTGTGGAAGTAAACGGTGTTAAATTACATTTCAATTCTGACTTAAAAAAGAACACTTACTTAGTTACTGAGAGCGAAGCAGGTTTGCCAGAGGCATTCACTGGAGATTTCAGTTATGAGTCTATTAACTATAATGTAGTTGATGGTGTTGTTTTAGAGACAGTAAATGTAGAATTAAGCACAAAAGAATCTATTGAAAGCCTAAGTGCTGAATTTAAAGCAGTTAAAGAAACTATGGAGAACATTATGTTGTCTAAAGTAGCTTTAGAGGAGAAAGAAGCTGAATTAGCTTTGTTACAAACTCAGTTTGAAGCAGACAAAGAAGCATTCACAGCTTTAAAAGCAACAGGAGTTCAAAAATTTGAAATCAACTTATCAAAAGCAATCGCTGATAAAGGCGTAGCAAGTAAAAACTGGTTAAGTAAGTTTTAATTAGTAAAATAATAATATTTAAAAATAAACAAAATGGCAGTAACTATTGCAGCATTAGAATACGGTAACAGAACCGAATCTGAATTCATCGCACAAACTATAATCAGCGCAGGAATTCAAGAACACTTTTCATTATTTGATGGTGTTAAAGACAAACAACAAATTCCAGTATTCGCAGGTTCTTTAACTTGGGGTACAGACTTATGTGTATTTGACCCTCAATCAGTAGTATCTATTGATGAGAAAGAATTTGTAACTAAGAATTACAAATGGGCATTTAAAAACTGTAAGACAGCTTTACAACGTTCTTACAGAAGTTTAATGCTAAAACAAGGACAGAACAATCAAGAGACTATGGATTCAGACTTTAAAGACTGGGTATTCGATTATTTCTCTAAATTAGCTTCTAAGCATATTGGAACTTTAGCTCATACTGAAATTACTACACAGATTGCAGCAGATGCAAACGTGAACAAAACTACAGGTGGAGCAGGAACAGCAGCTTTATTAGTTGCTCCAGCAACAGTACTAGCTGAGTTACAAGAGGTTTTTAAATTAATGACTGAAGAGATGTATTTATCTAACTTCAACGTTAATGGAGTATCTACTGACCAGAGTATTGGTTTAGCTTTCGTATTACCTTATGAGGTTTACCAAGCAGCTCACATCGCTTTGACTAACAATATGACTTTCAACGAGAGAGCTCAGATTGAAGCAGGAGATTTACCATTGAGATACATGGGAATCCCAATTTACTTAGACGTTAACCAAATCGCTACTAGAGTTATTTTAGCTCCTTTAGACAACTTCGTAACTGTTGTTGATGATATCGCAGACGTTAAAGCTATCCAGACTAAATATATCGAAGAATTATCTTCTGATTATTTCTGGGGACAATTCACTATCGGTTTTGGATATAAGAAATCTGAATTGATTGTTGAGTACACAGCAGTATAAGTAGTAATAATAATTAATCTCCCTCTGTATTTATTTATAGAGGGATATTTTAAAACAATATAATAGAATGAGTTTAACAATAGCTAGTTTAAAGTATCAAGACACAGATTCAAGCTTAATGAGACACATACGTAATTCTTACAGCTTCTTACAAGGTGTTAGAGTAATGGATAGTGTAGCAGGAAAGTCTACTGTAAATGATATTAGTATTACAGGCACATTGCTTAAAGCATCTGATTGCGTCTTAGACGATAATCCTTCTGCTCTTACAGCAAAAGAAATTGAACTTAACTATTACAATTTATCATTTCCTATATCTCACTGTGATTTAAAAAGAACTTGGTTATCAGCTTTTGCTAACAAATATAGTCAAGAAGAAGATGTTTACATCGATGCTCTTATACCTTATTTAGCAGAACAAATGGGTGACGA